>Ga0213866_10000051_pt1 | contig 96055 bp, 101 predicted proteins | sample PICome_11_FD_160079 | JGI IMG/M metagenome (GOLD analysis project Ga0213866, IMG submission 160079) | Coastal seawater microbial communities near Pivers Island, North Carolina, United States - PICO284 | ecosystem: Environmental > Aquatic > Marine > Coastal | place: USA: North Carolina... | reverse complement strand
CTCAAATCGGTGATTTTTTTTAGGCTCTACGGCTCAGGTCGCTGCGAGAAGTTTCGCCCCTCAATGACCGCAAAAGGTTTTTAAATTTAATTCGTTATTTTTTGATAATTGCATTCTTTGATCCAAATGTTTTTGTCTGAGAATGACAATTTGGGCAAAGATAGCGAAGGTTAGACAATTTATTGTTATATGGGTTTCCGTCAATGTGATCTAACTGAAGAGTTAAAGGTCTCCCATTATATTCGCCTCCAACACTGCACCACTCACATTTATATTCTCGCCCCGATTCTCTAACAATTCGATGTAATATTTTGCTACTTATTCTTCGGTTAGAATTTTCAACATCTTTTAATTTAAGTCTTTTTTGTTTATTTTCGTAAGGGTTGCTAATAGACCTATTGTATTTATATTTTGTTAAATCAATATTATTTTCTTCTGTAATTTTTTTTAAAAAATTTCTATGATACTTGCATGTTTCGCTCATAGCTCCTAAATGCCGAAGTATTGCAGATACAGAATTACAGCTATCGTATGCATTTTGTATTTGTTCTTTTGTATAATTGTATTTTTTGTTTTTTGCCATTTATTTTATTTAAAAAGATTATATGTATATTGTCAATTGTTTTATATATAATTTGGCTCTGGCGGTAGGTAACGCTCCTACATATCTCTGATTAACAGTCAGGCCGATTACTTGTCTCGCACGCCAGAATAAATTGTTTATAATTTTCTTATAATAAAAAATGGTGCGTCAGACAGGACTCGAACCTGCAACATCCGATTTGGAAGAACGACACTCTAGCCAATTGAGTTACTGACGCTTTAAATACATAGCTTTAATATGGAAGGCGGTAGAAGTTACGATCTCCTGATTCGAGGGTCAAATCCTCGCGTGTTGCCATTACACTAACCGCCCATTTAAATACTAAATTGTAATAAAATCCTCTAGCAGACAGGATTTGAACCTGTGGAACAACCAACGGGGCCATTCATCTGATTCCAAGTCAGACCGCTTAAACCACTCGCGCACTGCTAGAAAATGGTAGCAGGCCCGTAAATCGAATACGGATCACAAGCTTATGAGACTCGTTGGGCGACCACGCCCGACCACCTGCTATAAAAAAAATTATTCAACTGTCAAAGACCAACAAAAACAATAATAAGAACAAAAAAAGAACTGTCAACCCCAAAAAACAAAAAACCCCAACTTTTTAAAAAGTCAGGGCTTTAATCATTCGGGAAGTGGACAAACTCACTACGCGACAAAAGCCCCAACACTAGGTTGTGGTCTATTTTTGCCGTTTTGTTTATTTATCGCCATTAATATATAATACACAAATAATTTAAAATTTCCAAAAAAAAAATAAAAAATATGTATTTTGAGAATTAAATGGGGTGGCCAACGGATCACGATACCGCATCCCCGCCGTCACAAAGCGGTGCTTTTCCTTTAAGCTATGGCCAACATAAATGGCGCTCCTAGAGGTAATCGAAACCTCACTTCTCGCTGGACAGGCAAGCGTCATAGCCATTAGACCATAGGAGCAAAAAAAATGGAAGAGAGCAGCGGTCCCGACCCGCAGCCTTATTTTATAAGGCCCAGAGGTTTAGCAAACCCCGCTGATACCTAATCAGTTTACTCTCTATAAAATGGTTGGCCCAGAAAGATTTGAACTTTCGACTTCGCGATTATCAATCGCGCACTCTACCAGACTGAGTTATAGGCCATTAAAAAATGGAAGAGGCGACGAGGCTCGAACTCGCAGATGCAGGGTCACTACACCAATCGTTTTCAAGACGATTCCCACTAGGCCAACACTTGGGTCACACCTCCTTAAATTGGTGGGTAACGGTGGACTCGAACCACTCCCCAAAGGCTTTGATTTACAGTCAAAGTGCTAAATCCAATTAGCTTTCGTTACCCGTAGTCGCGACGAGATTCGAACTCGCACTGATCAGAGCTTAAATCTGATGCCTCTCCCAGTTGGGCTACACGACCAAAAAAAATGGTGGGGACGACAGGACTCGAACCTGCAAAAAACGACTTTCTAAGAGTCGCGCGTACACCAATTTCGCCACATCCCCAAAAATATTAAACTGTCAAAAAACAAAAAACCCCCAAGATTTTCACCAAGGGGGTTTTATATGTAAAGCTAAAAATTGTTCTTATTTACATAACAAACTCCCCGAAAATAATATCGGACAGAATTCGTGAACTATGTAAATAACTTTGCATGTATTATATGTTACACAAGTTTTTCAATTTGTCAACTTTTTTTTTGCTATTTGTGCCAAATAAAATCTCGCCACTCATTTCTCATAGTAGAATCTTCTACAAGCAAAAAGTTTTGGGGTATTTTTGTTCCCTTTAATTGCTTGTTGTTTTTATCGTAATATGGAAAATGGCTTGCTTTTTTTGAATTGCATTTTTTGCAAGTTATTGTTTTGTTTTCTGTAAAGTCTGTTCCAGATTTAGATTTTGGACGAACATGTTCAATAGTTAGTTGGCTTCTTGGGAACTTTTCTAAACAAATTTGGCATGTATTGTCATAAAACAAACAAAGCTCATGAAATGAGTATTCCTTTTTTTTGAATTTTCTAAAAAACTTTTCAGTAACAACTGCGATTGTAGGCAAAGCCCAAACAGATTTGGCCGAATTTAAACAAGGGCTATTTTGAAAAATTTGTGCATTTGATTGCCAGCTTTCAAAATTAAATTGAGATCTGTTTTTGTCTAAGCCAACTATTCTGTTTTTATAAAAATGCTTAAATGTGGCGCGAGCTGTTAAAATGCCAATAGGCATCCATCCGTAATCTAACAGCAGCGTTGTGCGGTCATTGGGTTTTGTTTTATTCATTTTTTAAAAAAATACAAGTTGAGTCACGAACATAAGAAAACCCATAGATTTTAGCGCTCCCATAAACCTTAGCATTCTCATAAACCTTGGCATTCCCATAGATTTTAGCACTCCCATAAACCTTAGAATTTCCAGAGATCCAAGCTTGTTCAGAAACATTAGATTTTCCATAGATTTTAGTGCTCCCTTGTATCCAAGCGTTTCCATAGGTCTTAGCCCACCCATAAACCCGAGCTCGTCCAGAAACACGAACGCTTCCATAAACCCGAGCTTTTCCAGAGACACGAGCTTTTCCAGAGACCCGAGCATTTCCATAGACCCGAGCGTTCCCATAGACCCGAGCGTTCCCATAGACCCGAGCGTTCCCATAGACCCGAGCATTTACACAAATCCAACAAAAACCTTCTTGAGAAAGATTTTTTTCGCTTTGCACAAAGCCTCCCAAATCTCCTTTTTTAATATCGCCGAAGTCTTTTAAAGCTTCGATTCTGTAAAGAGTTTTGTTTCTTATAGTTCTTGTTTCGTTTGTCAGTTTGTATTTCATTTTTAAAATTATTTAGAAACTCAAGCTTCGTCAAAAACTTCAGCTTTGCCAGAAACGCAAGTTTTGTCGAAAACCCGAGCCTCGTCAAAAACACGAGCTTTGTCAAAAACACGAGCTTCGCCAGAAACCCAAGCCTCTCCATAAACCCAAGCTTCTCCATAAACACGAGCTTCGTTAAAAACCTCAGCTTTGCCATAAATCCATGCTTCGTCATAAACACGAGCTTCTCCATAAACCAAAGCTTTGCCATAAATCTGAACTTTGTCATAAATCCGAGCTCTGTCAAAAACCTGAGCTTCTCCAAAAACCTTAGCTTTTTCATAAACCCAAGCTCTGCCATAAACACGGGCTTCTCCAAAAACACAAGCTTCGTCAAAAACCCAACAAGAACCCTCTTGAGAAAGGTTTTTTTCGCTTTGCACAAAGCCTCCCAAATCTCCCTTTTTAACATTGCCGAAGTCTTTTAAGGCTTCGATTCTGTAAAGAGTTTTGCCAACCACAGTTTTCGTTTCGTTTGTAAGTTTGTATTTCATTTTTAAAATTATTTAGAAACCCAAGCTTCGCCAAAAACGTCAGCTTTGCCAGAAACACGATCTTTGCCAGCAACCCAAGCTTTGTCGAAAACCCGAACTTCTCCATAAACCTCAACTTCGTCAGAAACACGAGCTTCGTTAAAAACCTCAGCTTTGTCATAAACACGAGCTTCGTTAAAAACCTCAGCTTTGCCATAAATACAAGCTTTGCCATAAATACGAGCTTCTCCAAAAATACAAGCTTCGCCATAAATAGAAGCTTCTCCAAAAACCCAAGCTTCGCCATAAATACGAGCTTTTGCACAAGCCACAGCTTTGTCAGAAACCCAAGCTTTTCCAAAAACACAAGCCTCTCCATGAACCTCAGCTTCGCCAGAAACACGAGCTTCGCCAGAAACACGAGCGCTGCCAGTAACCAGAGATCCTTCAAAAACATAAGCTTCGTTATAAATACGAGCTTCTCCATAAACACGAGCTTTGTCGAAAACCTTAGCTTTTTCATAAACCTCAGCTTTTTCATAAACCCAAGCTCCGCCAGAAACACGAGCTCCTTCAAAAACACAAGCTTCGTCATAAATCCAACAAAAACCCTCTTGAGAAAGGTTTTTTTCGCTTTGCACAAAGCCTCCCAAATCTCCTTTTTTAACGTTGCCGAAGTCTTTTAAAGCTTCGATTCTGTAAAGAGTTTTGTTTCTTATAGTTCTTGTTTCGCTTGTAAGTTTGTATTTCATTTTTTTATAAAAAACCAAAAAACAACATCTGTCAAGAAAAATGGACTACTAAGTGAATTCTGCCATCACATCTCTTGGGTTGCAACCAAGCGCATAACTTTTCTGCCATTAGTAGCTTAAAAAAAATGGTAGCCCATAAGAGACTCGAACTCTTTCCTCATCCTTGAAGGGGATGCGATCTACCTATAATACTAATGGGCCTTAAATGGGGGTTCCAGAGGCAATCGAAGCCTCAACTTGGGGTTACAAATCCCGTGTTTTGCCGCTTAAACTATAGAACCAGTGGTGGAGAACGGTCGGAATCGAACCGACGACCTTCTGAGTGCAAATCAGACGCTCTACCAACGTGAGCTACGCCCCCAAAATGGTGGAAACTCAGGGAATTGAACCCTAACCTCTTCGTCTTCAGCGAAGCGTGCAGACCTGCTACACTAAGTTTCCAATGGCATCGCAAGAAGGGCTTGAACCTTCACAAAGAGTTTTGGAGACTCTCGTGCTACCATTACACCATTGCGATATATAAAACTAAAAAGAACAAAAAACCCCAAGCTTTTGACTTGGGGCTTAATATGATTAAAACAAAAAAATAAATCACCGTTTCAAAATATTGCACCCCAAACAGAAACTACATTCTGCTGTCGCTGTGGTGGCCCATTCTGTAAATAATTGATTCATCGCTAATATTATACACGCAAAAATAAAAAAGTCAACATTAAAAATCTAAAAAATCACAAACAAAACAAAAAGGTGTAAAAAAAAATATGGTTACGGCTTCGGATGAGAGTTATATAATTTTGCAAAATACTTTGTTAACAGGTATAACAAACTTGTCTTTTAGCTATTCCTCAAATCAAGAGGCGACTTATCTTTTGTCCAACAAAGGGATAAATAGAAAAATAAACAGTCCTCAAGTAATCGATTGTTCTATACGAAAAAAATATTTAGGAAAAGACTTTTTAAAAGACTTGACGGGTTTTGCAGGATTGTCTGGACAATTTATTTATGGCCAAAATGCTTTAGATTTTAACGATGCTGCTATTTCTAGCTATTCTATAGCAATGAAAACAAATCAATTGCCCGAAATAAATATTAATTTAAAAATTTTTGGCGATCTATCTCCTACCACAAATCTAAGAAAAGCAACAGCTTTTGCAGATAATGATAATTTAAATTTGGGGCAGGATTCTATTTTTTTTAATTTTTTAAATAAAAACTCAGCGATTGATGATTTTTCTTTTTCGGCTAATTTTCAAATAGAGCCGACTTACGAAATAGAGTCTATAAAATCTTCCAAAGTGAAAATTTTGCCGCCTGTTTCTTATTCTACTTCTGCCTCTATAGAAATGACAGAGCAAGAATACGAAGATGTGACAGGTCTTTTGCAAAATGAAAATTACGATAGGCAAGTTTCTTTATCCTTTGTTGATTTACAAGCTATAGAAAACGTACAAACAATAGAGCAGGAGTATTTGTCTTTTACTGGTAGCGGATTAGAAACAGGCGTTTATAATTTAGAGTTTGATACGGGATTTGCCAATTTAGACACGTTTTCTTTTTCTAAATTTGGATTAAGCTCTCAAAACATTTCTATAACTCCAAGAGACACTATTAAGCTTAGTGTTTCTTATGATGGATATGATTTGTCTTTGCCTACTGGCAGCGCAAGTTCTGTTTCTTCTTTTGAGCATCCTTCAAGTGTTGTAAGCGGTATTCAGTCTCAAGTAGACTCTGCGATTCAACATTTTAAAGATTCATATTTCGATATTCCTAAAATTACGGGAGAAGATTTTGAAAACACTGTTGAAGAAAGACTGTTGTTAGAAAACGAATCGTTCTTGCTTTTAGAAAATGGGGACAGATTTGTTGGAAATTTTGTTTATTCTGAGTACGCCTTAACTGGAGCTGAATATTCTGATAGTGGGTATATTTTTGATTTTAATCAAAGGTCTGTTATCCAAAAAGAAGATTTCGAATCTTTTGAAACGGGGCAAACAAATCAAAATTTACATTTTTTAGCTATAGATGGATTTACTATACAGGATTTCGAAACAGAAATTACAGGACAATTTAACAACCAAATTCACGACTTAAATCCATTAATATTTGAACAAGACTTCGAAACAGAGCTCCAAGGAACTACTTTTAAAAATATATATAATTTAAACGAAGCTATGCAAATAGAGAGCTTTGAAGCTGAAGCTTTAGGGCTTACCAATAAAAATTTATATTATTTAGGATCAGTCACACTTTCTGTTAATCCTCCTGATCCTGAGCCTGAGCCTATTGACAGCGGAAACTGGCAAGAAGAGTCTATAGAATACTTTCATATAAACTCAGCGCCAAGCGGGGTAGAAAAAACATTTATAACAAATTCTTCTCTAGAAAGCGGATTTGTAGATAATTTTAGCCCTACTTTAATAAGTATTACAGAAGAAGACGGAAGCACTTCTCAAAAATATTTTTTGACTAAAAATGTAGGGGGATCGGCTTCCGAAAATATTCCCTCTGGATTTCAAGAAGAAACTATTAACTACGTAGATAACTCTCAATTTATTGAAAAAATATTCTTAACAAAACAATAAAAGTGTAAACAAAATTATGTCAGGCGGAACAATTTATAAAAAACAAGTAATAAGTGGAGCTCAACAAGGAACTGGAGACAACAGTTTGATCATTGGGCCAAAGCACGCTTACCAAGTGCCTTTTTCCTTTGGGGATAATTGGGAAGAAATTAACATCGGTGCATTTTTTAGTGTAGTAAGCGGAGATTCTCTTAATTCTGGATTTGGCGTTTCAAACAAAATTTCAGGAGGAACCACAAACGACACATTTACATGGATAGGAATTACAAAAAACGCACAAACAAAAACTCTTCCTTTGGATGCTGCCAATCAAGGATTTGTAGGGTATAAAGCCGATACTATTTATTTTACAAATTCAAGTGGTAGTCAACACAATAGTCACCATTGTTATGTTTTAAACGATTCCTATAGTCAGGCGGAAATAGTGTCTTCTTATGGGGAGTCTGTATTATATGATACTTTTTTTGGTTATAACAATGGACTTATTAATACTAGAGGATACACTGACGGAACAGATGGCCCACAAAATTCTGGAAATTTTTGTTCATATTTTGGAATTAAATATACTGTAAACAACAAAGGAGCCTCTAATCAATCTATTTCAATAGCAATGTGTAAGCCTAGCGGGTGGTTTGGTAATTTGCACCCTCTTGATGATGAAAATTTTTATTCTAATCCTAGTTCAGTCGAATTAAGAAGTTTATTAGATGGGGACCAAACAGAAGTAGGCCTTTCCACTCATGGTTTTATTCAAAATGGGGCGGCTATTGATTTGCCAGATTCTTTTTTCTTTTATAATGGTTTTGACGAAAGCGCTAACGAAAACGTAAGGCCAAGAATACATGCCTGGGCCGTTAAAAAAATTAGATAAATGCCAACAGAAACACCCTTTAAAGCCTTGGGTCTCAAAAATGGGTTTCCAAATTACATATCTCAGGACGTAACAGATTATGACAGTTGGACGACGTTGAGCGGATGGAGTAAAACAAATCAACCATCTACACAATCTGCACAATTAGCTAGCATTGAAGAATCAAGGCGACTAGCTATGCTATTATTTTGGAATTTAAGCGAAGTCACTGGAACATTAAATACGTCAAGCAATGAACATGGTGCATCTAGTTTAAATTCTTCAGGCATAACAGGTCAGCCAAAAAATAGAGTACACTTATCGTCTATTGCAAATTTTGCAGAAGATGGCGACGAATATCCTACTCTTGGATCACATTCACAATTAGGAACATTTAGTAATGGTTTTAAAATAGCGGAGCTTTATAACAATTCTGTATTTGTTGGCTATGGAGTTGATTATGGTTTTCAAGCTAGAACTGACGCTGCTGCTTATTTAATGAGAGTTGACTCTAGGGTGCAGTTACGTTCTTATTATTCATATACTGTGAACCAATATGAAGATAGAGCTTACGTAAATTTAACTATAAATAATAACACTTTTTATTTAGTTTGTACGGCAAGAGTATATACGCAGTCATGGCATTCTACAGGAACTACAACTGTCAATAAAAATGCGGCTAATTTGTTAGCTGAAGGCACGGCAAGTAGGAAATTTCCACTAGAAAATGGTGAGTATGGTCCGCTTACACAAGTAGCAACTTCTAAGGCTCAAATTAATTCTTTAAATTTTTACACTTATTGACAATTAAAATTTTTTTGGCTTAAGCATTGTTTAGATTTAAAAAAATATATTTTATATTATTATAAAATATGACTAAATTTTGTTTTAATTGCGGACACAAACTAGAGTATAAATTCAGCCCTCCTAATTTTTGCCCTAATTGCGGCCAAGCTATCAATAATGAAAGTAATAAAGCTCAACCAAAACAAGATGCTTTAAGAGCCTCTGAAGGGTCTAGAACAGTATCTGAAGATTCAGAGGGGTACACAGACGCCGATTACGTTCCAAAAATTTCAAAACTGCAATACGAGCTGGATGATTTTGGCGCAAGTATTCAACATACAATAGGGTCTCTTGGAGGCAAATCAGCTCCAAAAACCCACAAAGCAAACATTAAAAATATAAATGATTTGTGATGTATTCTTTTGAGGAAAAATTGCCTGAAATTGAAAAGGCTTTAGAGCGAAAAAGAATTAAATGGAACTTGGATGCTTTAAACTATATTGATTACGATGATATAAAACAAATCATAATGATCCACATTTATAAAAAGTGGCAATTATGGGATCAGTCTAAACCTATAGAACCTTGGCTAAGTAGAGTCGTTTCAAATCAATTTAAAAATCTACTAAGAAATCATTATGGCAATTATGCTAGACCTTGCTTAAGGTGTCCTTTTAATACAGGAGGAGGACATTGTTTAAAAACAAACAGCAAAAATCAAGACTCTTCTTGTGGTGAATATAAGCATTGGGAAAGTAAAAAAAAGATAGCATACAATATAAAATTAGCTGTCACAATGGAGCATCACTTTCATGAGCTTTTTGAAAAAAAAGACACTTTTCTTGATTTAGAAGGAGCTTCAAAAAAACTTTCAAAAGAAATAAAAAACGAATTAACGCCGAGACAGTTCAAGGCTTTTCAAATGCTTTTTATTGAAAACAAGACAGAAGAGCAAGTCGCCAAATATTTAGGTTTTAAAACTACCGAAAAAAAGAGATCCGCAGGCTACAAACAAATAAAAAATTTAAAAAAGATTTTTCAAGAGAAAGCTAAAGACTTAATAAGAGAAAAAGACATTATATGATAAAGTTGACAAAAGAACAGGAGCTTTTGGTTTTAGACACTTTTCAACAAACTCCAAATATTTTAGAAATCACACAAATCGTTTTTAAAGACGAAAAACTTGATGGAAGATCTAAAGAAGGTAAAGCCGTAGCAAAGTTTTTGGCCAGAAATGGGCTAAAAGCGATAACAAGAAAAAAAGAAAAATTAGAAGACATTATTCTTACAAAAGATCAATTGGCCGAAATTGAAGATCTTAAATTAGAAAATTTTAATACATGTCAAATAGCAAATTCTATTTTTAAGAAAGATGTCGAAAAACTTTCTAAAGAATGGAGAGCTGTTAACGATATAGTCAATAAAGACAAACAAGAAGAAAGAGATACCTGTAGAGACTCTTCAGGGAAATATCTTCCACCTCACGCAATATCAAGATTAATAAAAAAAATTAATGATTCTAGCGGGTACGGCCTAGAAGAAAGAAGGCTTTCTCGTAATCAGAAACTATGCTGTGAAAAGTTAAGAATTAACCTTAGTAATTCTAGATTTGTTGCTATTGTAAATAATTACGAGGATGAAGTCGATAAGGAACTATTTGAACAGGAATTTATAAGACTTACTTGGGATAAACCAGATCTTACCGCTGACGAAATAAATCTTTACATGAATGTCTCTAAAGAAATTATCAATCTAGAGTCAATAACAAAGAATTTGCAAAAATTAAACGGCATGTTTGAAAGCGCTGAAGATCAAGACGAAATGACCGTTCGTTTGGCCGAAATTATTAAAGCAAAAAGTTCTGAATATCACCAATGTGAAAGCCGAATAGAAAACCTTACAAAAAAACTTCAAGGAGACAGAGGGGCAAGACTAGCAAACAAGGAAAAGTCAAGCTCTAGTTTCTTGTCTGTTGTTCAAACATTTCAAGAAGAAGAAGAAAGGCAAAACATGGTAAAAATTGCAGAAGCTCAAAAACAACTAATAAAAGAAGAAGCTTTACGTTTAGAGGGAATGTCCGCATGGAAAGCTCGTGTCCTTGGAATAGGTATTGAAGATGTCTTATAGGTGCAAGGAGTGCGGAGCTACCTTTGATACTGAAAAGTCCCTACATAGCCATTTAAAGCTCCATAAAATGTATGTGGGAGATTACTACGTAAAGCATTATCCTAGGTTCAACAAATTAAACGGCAACCCCCTGCCTTTTAAAAACAAAAACGATTATTTTGAAAATGATTTTGCCGATAGAGACCAACTTGTAGAGTGGTGTAAAATAGCGCCAGACCAAGAAGTAAAAAAATACATTATCGAACTTGCGAAAAGAAGGATAAAACAAAAAAAATATACCCACGCTCCATTTTATTTAGAGCTTTTAAAACGTCAGCTCCCTGACCTTGACATGTATAAAAAACATTTCGGAACATACACAAAAGCCTGTGAAGAAATGGGAGGCAAACCTATTTTTTTTAAAGGGATGCCTAAAGAGTTCGATCAAAATGTAGATGTTGAAGTTCTTATAGATACAAGAGAACAACAACCGTTAAAATTTGCGAAGTCTAAAATTTTAAAATTAGATTTTGGGGATTATACTTTAGCAGGAGATGATTTTTCTAATACTTTTGTTGATAGAAAAAGCGCTGGAGATTTTTTGTCTACTTTTGGGGCTCAGGCAGATAGATTTAGAAAAGAAATGCAAAGATGTATTGATTTAAACAGTTACATGTACATAGTTGTAGAAAAGACAATAGCAGACATAGAAAAAGAAGCTATATTTGCGAAAGGAAAAAGGTCTCCAAAATTAGGGTGGATTTTTTCAAATTTAATTTCTATTCAGCATGAATTTGCTGGAAACTGTCAATTTGTGTTTACTCAAAGTAGACAACATAGCGAAGAGCTAATCCCAAAACTTTTATATTTTGGAAAAAAACTTTGGAATGTTGATATTCAATATTTCTTAGATAAACAATTAAAAATAAATTAAAATGTGTGCTTGGACAAAAGGAAACCAAAAACCTTTAAAAAAAGAATCTGTCAATGAACAGATTTTAAATCTAGAAGGTTATTTAGAAGATAATCAAGCAAAGGTTTGGCTTTATAAATTTTTAAAAGAAAATGTAACTTTTTCCACTCAGTTGCTTACTGGTATTGAGCTTTTTCCATTTCAACACATGGCGGTAAAAGCTATGATGGAAAACGATTATTTTTTGGGGGTTTGGTGTAAATTCCCTGAAGAATATGTCTTGACCACAGAAGGCTATAAAAAAATAAAAGACATAAAAATTGGAGACTATGTTCAATCTAGGTATTCAACTAATAAAGTTTTAAATAAGTGGACAAATAAAAAAGAAGAAGGTCTAGAAGTTTCTTTTAAAAATGGACTTTCTTTTAAAGCGAAAAAGGGTCATAGAATTTTAACTTATAATAAAGATTTGTTAGATTATGAGTTTAAAAAAATCGAAGACCTTGTTGAGGGTGATTTTTTTCCAATAAAGTGCGAAAAGGGGCATTGGGGAAATAATAACATCTTAAAGCAATACCCGTTTAAAGAAATTAGAAAAACAGTAAATTGCAATTTCCCAAAAGAAAAATTAAAAATTTCTAACGAACTGTTTTACACGTTAGGGTATTTTATTGGCGATGGATATTTTAATAAAGAGTCTGGATGTTTTTCTGTAGTTACAAATTCACAAGAAATAGAAGAAAGGTTATATAAATTTTTCAGATCTTACAGAGATGTAGACCCTTATTTTAGAAAAACAAAAGGATGCAAAGAAATAATTTTAACAAGCAAAAATTTTACTTATTGGTTGTCTTCTTTAGGTTTTAACGATAAAAATAAAGCTCAAAACAAAATAATTCCTGATTCGTTATTTTCTTGCAAAAAATCCCAAATAGCGAATTTAATTCGGGGTATTTTTGATGCGGATGGCTATTGCTGCGACACAAAAAGAAAAAAAAGAAGCAATCCTCTTGGGTTAAAATCGACTTCGTATGAACTTCTTAAACAGGTTCATATTTTGCTTCTTAATTTTGGGGTATATTCATCAATAAACAAAGCTGGTGGAAATGCTTTTGATTTAAAGATACAAAAAAAAGATTCTTTTTTTAATTTTGCAAAAGAAATAGGATTTACATCAAAACACAAAAAACAAAATTTAAATTACTTTTTAAAAAATAATGTTTTTGCAAATCACAATTATTACAACATTCCTGGTTTAGAAAAAAAACTTAACAAAAGCCACAATACAAATAGATTTAAAAAGGTATCTTTAGGCAATAAAGATAAATTAAATCGCTTGCGCCTAGACCAAGAGCAAGAAAATTTTATAAAAGATTTCGAAAAAGAAAAATTTATTTTTACAGAATTTAAAGAATCAAAAAATATTTTTGAAGAGTCTGTTGACATAACAGTAGAGAACGAAGAAAATTATGTAGGGAATGGTTTCATTCATCACAATTCTAGAGGAATGAGTAAGTGTAACTGTGGAGAAACAATAGTTCACACAGAAAACGGCAGAAAAAAATTAAAAAACACTTTTGTCGGAGAAAGCATTTTAACAAAAAATGGATACCATAAAATAATCGACAAGTGGGAAGAGGCTCCTTTTAGTGGATACTCATTACAAGTAGAAACAGAAGACAGATCGTTTTCCATAAGATGCAGAGCTGATCACAAAATTTTTATTAACAAAACTGAATGTAAGTTTGTTCAAGATTTAAAGGAAAAAGACTTCATTTATATTTATGAAGATTTTGAAAAATGGAATAGCGAAGAGCCTGTAGATTTAGACAAAAAAAATTATGTCAAAGCTCAAATAAAATGTATAAAAAATGGGTTTTTTGAAACTGTTGGAATTACGGTAGAAAAAGAACATAATTATATTGGAAATGGATTTATTAATCATAATTCCTTTTCTACTGGCATTTTTGCTTTGTTGGATGCAATGATGAACCAAGGCGTTCATATTGGAATCATATCCAAATCGTTTCGCCAATGTATTACTCCCGACGCTCTTGTATCAACAAAAAGAGGTTTGATTAAAGCGCGAGATTTAAATGTTGGAGACATGGTTTTCTCAGAAAAAGGCCATAATAAAATTTTAAACAAATGGACAAATAAGCCAGCTTCCATTTTAAAACTTCAAACAAATCGTGGATACGAAGTCAAAGGCAAAAAGAATCATAAAATTCTATGCTTAGATGAAGCCAGCCAAACCAAAATATACAAAGATTTGTCGGAAATCAAGAAGGGTGATTATGTAGCGATTCAAATAAAAGACGCTTTTTTCCCAAAAGGTAAAAAAACTCATCAAGATGGATGCTTTTATGGAACCGTTATAGGGGGCGGCTGTGTATCAAAAAATAAATATGGATATGTTTGTATAACAACTAATGATTTAGAAACGGTCGATTCTATGAACGATTTCGCCCAAGCTAATGATTTAAATTTACTAAAAAGACAAAAAAACAAAAGTTCAACATTCGAACTAAGAATTAACAACAAAAAATGGATTAATGACTTTTTTCAAGACTTGGATGATTCTAAAAAAGCTCATGAGAAATTTTTGCCCGAATCTGTTTTAAATGAAAACAGAGAGTTTGTTGTTGGGTTATTATCGGGCTTGTTTGATACTGATGGATGCGTTAGTAAAGACAGGGTAGAATTAGCCTCACCCTCTTTGAAATTAATAAAACAAATTCAAATTCTTTTATTAAAATTTGGAATTATATCCAAAATACAAAAAGAAAAAGCGAAAGGCAGTATTAAAATATGTGGACATAATGCTTTTGGCAGAGAATCTTACAAGCTAAGAATCACCTCTTTAGAGATGATTAAAAGGTTTTATAATGAAATCGGATTCAAACTCTCAAGAAAGCAGAAAATACTAAATAGTGCTATTCAAAGCGAAGACCGAGAAAACTGCAATATTGTTCCTTGTTCTGGTTTATACTTATCATCAAAATATCGCTTCCCAGAAACACTAGCTAAAAATTTAGGTAAAAAAAGACTCCTATCTATACTGAATAAATACTCTGAGAAAATATCTTTAGAGGATTCGGAACGATTAAATGAATTGACTTCATTGTATTGGGATAAAGTGGATTGCATTTCTCCTTATCAAGACAAAAAAACAATAGATATTGAAGTAGAAAACGAACATTGTTATACAGGCAATGGATTTGTTAATCATAATTCCAAAATGATCTTTCGAAAAATTGAAGATATTGCTCAAGATAAAAAAGCAGAATTATTTAGACAATGCATAGGAAAAATAAACAAATCAAATGATGAATGGTCTATGCAGATTGGTTCAAGCCGCATAACAGCCTTGCCCCTTGGCGATGGAGAAAAACTTCGCGGTTTCCGTTTTCAAAGAATTATTATTGATGAGCTTTTGCTCATGCCAGAAAAAGTTTTAAACGAAGTTATTATGCCGTTTCTTGCTGTTGTGGAAAACCCAACAGAGCGTCAAAAAGTCAAAGATATAGAAGACAAAATGATTGCGGCTGGAAAAATGAAAGAAGAAGACCGAACAGAATGGCCTTCAAATAAAATGATTGGGCTTTCGTCGGCATCTTACAAGTTTGAGTATCTTTATAAAATGTACCAAGCTTATGAAAATATGATTTTTAATCCTGGAGCAAAAAACCAAGGAAGAAGATGTATTATGCAGTTTAGTTATGATTGTGCTCCTAAAGCTCTGTATGATGAAAACTTAATTAGCCAAGCAAGAGGGACAATGAGCCAATCTCAAATTGATAGAGAATTTAATGCTCAGTTTACAGATGACAGTGCAGGTTATTTTAAAATCAGCAAAATGGCAGAATGTACAATTGAAGATGGTGAATCACCAGCAATTGAAGTGGCTGGAGAAGAAGGATCTGAATATATAATGGCTTTTGACCCTTCTTGGTCTGAGTCTGAAACTTCCGATGATTTTGCTATTCAAATAATTAAGCTTCTTCCAGAAGAAAAGAAAGGGGTTTTGGTTCATAGTTACGCCCTTCCTGGAACAAATTTAAAAAAGCATATTATATATTTTAAATATATTTTGGATCATTTTAACATTATTATGATTGTAGGAGACTACAACGGAGGCGTTCAATTTATAAATTCTTGTAATGAAAGTGAAATTTTTAAAAAAGAAAATATAGAAATTGGCATTTTTGAAGCTGAATTAAACAATCCTCATGAATACACGAAAGATTTAAAAGAAGCCAGAAGAAACTATAACTTATCAAACAATGTAATTTGTCATTTAAGAAAGCCTTTATCAACATGGATTAGAACCTCTAATGAGATGCTTCAAACAGCTTTCGATAGAAAAAGAATCTATTTTGCGGCTACAGCAATGGATGATAATTATTCCATTCAAAAGGCAAAAAAAATACCAATTGAGAGTTTAAAATTTTCAAAATTTAGCGAAGAAAAAAATAAAGGTGCAAAAATGATTGATTTTATAGAGCATCAAAAAGATATGATTGATTTGACAAAAGCTGAATGCGCTTTGATTCAAGTCTCTACTTCTACTGGAGGAACTCAAAGTTTTGATTTACCAAGCAATCTAAAAAGGCAAAAAGGTACAGACAGACCAAGAAAAGACTCCTACTCAGCTCTAGTGCTTGGAAATTGGGGAATGAATATTTATTATGATATGATGGATATTCCTGAAGAAAGTAATCAAGGATTTACTCCAATGTTTATTTAAAAAAGTTAAGAAAGTTACTTTTAAAAAGTGTAATCAACTTTATAATCTTTGCACAAATGTCAAAAAGAAAATACAATAAAAAATCAGACTACTGGAATAAATTTCCAAAAAACGCTTCACAAAGTCTAGAATCAAACGATGTAGAGCCTATAACAACTGGAGTTCCTTATCATGTATCTGAAGCTTCTTACAGCAGAAATGGAGCTACAGCGTACTCAAGAACAAGTTCGAGAATTAATAGGTCGTCTGTAACAAACACTTTAAATAAATTTAGTCAAATAAGAGGTGGGCTTCTTCCTTATGAAATGTCCTCCGATGGAATTAACGTAAGAGATGCTATAGAGCTTTGTCAAAAAGCATACGCAAATGTCCCTATTTTTAGAAACACTGTCGATATGATGTCAGAATTCGCTAATGCTGATGTTTATCTCGAAGGAGGAAGCGCGACATCTAGAAGCTTTTTTGAAAAACTTTTTGATAAAATTAAAATTTGGGATCTAAAAGATCAATACTTTAGAGAGTATTACAGAAGCGGAAATATTTTTTTATACAGGGTTGATGCGAAGTTTAAGTTAGACGACTATAAGAAGTTTTCAGAAACAATTTCCGAAGGTCCACTCGCTAATAAATTTCCAATAAAATATATTGTTTTAAATCCTTTTGAGATCGTAGCAAAAAGAAGCTCTGTTTTTAATACTAAAGATGGGGCTTACGCTAAAATACTTTCTGAGTTTGATATAGAAAGACTTGCAAATCCAAAAAATGAAGATGACAGAGAAATTTTTGAAAGCTTAGATCCAGAAGTTCAAGAAAAAATAAAAAACAACTCTCATTTCAAAGACGGTTTAATGATAAACCTAAAAAATGAAAAAATTTCGTACAGTTTTTACAAAAAACAAGATTACGAACCGTTTGCTATTCCTTTTGGTTATCCAGTTCTTGAGGATATTAACGCCAAATTAGAAATGAAAAAAATGGATCAAGCTATTATGAGAACCGTTGAAAACGTAATTCTTATGATAACTATGGGGGCAGAGCCTGATAAAGGAGGAATCAACCCTCAAAATGTGTCAGCAATGCAAAAGCTTTTTCAAAATGAGTCTGTTGGAAGAGTTCTTGTTTCTGATTATACAACCAAAGCTGATTTTATTATTCCTGATATTAATAAAGTTGTCGGGCCTGCAAAGTACGAAGTTATAAACAAAGATATTAAAGAAGGGTTACAAAATATCATTCTTAATGACGATAAATACAATGGAGCTGAAATGAAAGCTCGTGTATTTTTAGACAGGTTAAAAGAAGCTCGTGAAGCTTTTTTACAAGACTTTTTGCAGCCCGAACTAAAAAGAATTGCTCAAGACTTGGGTTTTAGATCTTGTCCAAAAGCAAAATTTAAAGACATTGATTTGCGCGATGAGGTCCAATTAATGAGAGTTGCTACTAGACTTATGGAACTTGGCATTCTTACCGCAGAACAAGGAATGGAATTGTTTCATACTGGTAAATTTCCGCAAGCTGGTGATTTGGGATCTGCTCAAGAAAAGTTTAAAGAGCAAAGAGAAAAAGGTTATTTTAATCCAGTTGTAGGGGGCGTTCCAATGATTGAAGACAAATCAACTCCTACTCAAAAAAAGAATGGAGACATGCCTGGAAGACCAGAAGGGTCAAAAGACAAATTTTCTAGAGAAAACATTCAAGGTACAATTTATGAAGTCGAAGCTTTAAATTCTTTAGCTAAAGAAAAAATGATTGAAAGCCTGTCTTCGGATAAAAAAGAGCTTTCTGAAAGTCAAGAAAAAATGCTAGCTAAACTTTGTGAGTCGGTAATATGCTCAACAAAAAAAGAAAAATGGACAGAAACTTTAATTTCATGTGTAAATGATTTTAATGTCATAGAAACACTTGGAACATTAAATGATATTTTAGAAATTTCTGAAAAACACAAATTAGAAATATACCCTTCTGCTATTTTATACCATTCTAATGAAGCATAAATATACAACAACTTTTGATTTTGAAGTTAAAGCCTGCCAAGAAATTGCTGGATTTGATATAAGTCAAGCTAATATTGAAAATTTAAGAGGGTTGATTCCCGACTCCGTAAATTTAGAAAAAAATATTGATTTAATGGGGGTAGCGTTTAATGCCGCCGTTGTAAATGAATTTAACAAAAACGGAGATGGAATAAATACAAAAACAGCCATAGAAGCTGTTCAGCAATTTGTCCATAAACCAACAAACATAGAACACAATAAGAAAAAAATTGTAGGACATATTGTTAATGCTGGATTTAGCGACTATTCAAATAGTGAAATTTTGCTTAATGTAGACGAAGCAGAAACAAATCCTTTTAATATAGCTTTGGGAGCTGTTATTTATAAAGTTGCAGATGCTGATTTTTTCGAACTTATAAAAAAGAGCACCGACCCTGCAAACAAAATGTATAAAACCATTTCTGCAAGTTGGGAAGTAGGATTTAGTGAATATAAAATAGCCGTTGGAAGCAAAAACTTAAAAGAAGCCGAAATCATTTCTGATCCAAAAAAAATTAAAGAAATGAAAGGAATGCTAAAAAGCTTTGGAGGCAAAGGTTTAACTGAAGAGGGCAAGCCTATTTACAGATTAATAACTGGAGATATATATCCCTTGGGAATTGGATTCACTATGAAGCCTGCTGCAAATGTAAAAGGTGTAATTAGCAGCGAATACAAAAAAGAAAAAACAGAAAAAGAAAAAATTTCAAGCGCTAATTTGGGGCTTAAAAAACATCAAATAAACTACTTAAAAGAAATATCAACAAAAAATAAAGGTATAATTTCACAAAAATTAAAAAACGCTGTAAACAATACTAAAATCATGGACTTAGAGAATCTACTACTACAACTTAAAGAAAGCCTTGCTGAAGACAAATTTTCAAAAGAGGCTGTCGCAAACATGACTTCTACTTTTGCGGAAGCCATTAAACAAAAAGAAAACGAGTATTTAGCTTCTCTAGAAGCTGCTTCCAAAGAAAAAGAAAAAGTTTCTTTAGCTAACAAAGAGCTTCAAGCTTCAGTAGAAGAAATCAAAAAAGAACTTAGCGAAGCCCAAAAGAAAATTGATTCTTTTGAAACAGAAAAGAAAGCTGAAGAAGCTGTTGCTCGTTTTAATTCAAGAATGGAAGAAATCGATTCTATTTATGATCTTGAAGAAAGTGATAGTTCGTTTATCGCTGAAAAAATTAAAGGACTAGATAGTTCTGAAGAATCTTTTGAGTCATTTAAAAAAGAACTTTCTGTTTTTTGGAGCTCTAAAAATAAAGAAGCCAAAGCAAAGCAAGAAGAAGCTATTGCAAAACGTGTGCAAGAAGAAGTCGAAGAAAAACTTAAAAAACAAGAAAAAACAGACGAATCTTTGGCTAAAGAACTTAATGTAGAAGAAGCTTTAGATAGCGCAGAAGCTGAGAAAGCTTCTATTCCTAACAACGTAGAGTCTCAAGCTTCTGAAGAGGCTTTTGTAGATCGATTTAGAGCTGCATTTAGCCGCGAAAACATTCTTAAATAAATTAAAAACCCAAAAAAAAATCATGCTAAGATTACTTCCTTTTAGACAATATAACGAGCACGATGTTGTAAACATGTTTGCTCTTCAAGACGCTGATGTTCTTGAATCTACTACTGGAGACGGTAAAGGTTCGAACGGTGTTTTTGTTAAAATTACCAATGGTAATTTAGATCAAGAAGTTATTACATACGGATCTAACGATTACTTAGGAAAAACAGATTACCCATTTGTAGGTTCGGATATGTACCCTACAAACCCTCTTGAAATTGCTGCTGCTGCTTCTGGAGAAGCCCCTCTTGGATTAACTTTGAATCAAACAGCTAAGACTGACGAAAACGGAGAAAAGTTAATTTACAACACTACTAAAAAAGAAGAGCTTCAAGCTGTGCTTCCTGGTCAAAGCGTACCAGTAGCAACAAAAGGTATTTTTACTCTTTCTACAAACGGCATCGAAGGAGGAAGTGCTAGTGCATTTACAATTGGTGGAGGTTTTGAAGTTGCTGGTGACGGAACAATTGGTCCTGCTGATGCAAATTCTGCTGAGTCAATTGGAATGATTCTTGCAACTGGTTCTCGCAGCTCTAACGGAGTTACTGATCAGTTTGCTGGCGATTATGTTGTTGTTAAATTAGGTTAATAAAAAAAACATTTATAATATGAAAATTACTTTAAAAAACACCCCAGAACAAGTCCAGCTTATCAAAGCAATGGCTTCTAAGGACAAGCATGTTGCTTATGAAGCTCAAACAGCTTTAGCTGAGTTTATTGGCCCTGTTCTTTCAGAAGTTATTAATAACGCCCCAGCGTTATCAAATCTTTTTACAAGCGTTCAATATAATTCAGAAGATAATCCTTCGATCCCTTTGGATTTGTATTATGACGTTTCTGACGAAGATTACATTCAAGTTTTTAGTCAAACAAGAGCGGGGGGCCTTCCAACTTCGGAAGTTCATCCTACATCTTCAGAGCTTAAAATCGCTACATACTCTCTTGATTCTGCGGTAAGCTTTGATCGTCGCTATGCCGCCAAAAGCAGAATGGATGTTGTTGCTAAAACAATGACTCGTGTAGCTCAAGAAATCCTTTTGAAGCAAAACACTATTTCTGGAAATGTTATTATGAAAGCTTTAGGTGGGGCAACTACTAACGGCTTGTCTCATGTTATTTCGGCTAATACAGCAAACAGATTTACGCTTGCTGATTTAAACGCTCTAATGACACGATCAAAAAGAATCATAACTTCTTTTGTTGGAGGCACTCCTGATGCTCGCCAAGGACGCGGAATTACTGACATTATCACTTCTCCTGAAATTGTTGAAGAACTTCGTGCTATTGCTTACAACCCAATCAATACTAAAGTTGCTCCTGCTGGATCTGGAACAGACTCTGTAAGAACTGCTGATGTGATTGCAGAACAAGCTTTTAGCGCTGCTGGAGCTCCTGAGTTTTATGGAATTAATGTTATTGAGCTAAACGAGTTTGGCGACAACCAAAAATTCAACAAACTGTTTAAAGCTAATTATGCAGGATCATTTACTCAAGCTACGGATCAAATTGTAGTAGGCATTGACCGCAGCCGCGAATCTTTAATTAGACCAATTGCTGTAGATGCCGAAAACGGATCAGATTTTAGCCTTGTCGCTGATGATCAATATAGCATCCGTCAAAAGAAAATCGGTTACTTCGGGGGTCTTGAAGAAGGCCGCGTAGTTGTTGATAATCGAGCTCTTCTAGGAGTCATCGTTTAATCTAAGTTAATTTAAAAACCAAAGCTACCTCGAAAGGGGTAGCTTTTTTTGTTTAATATTTAATTTTTTATTTTATAATATCTTTATGGAAGATTTAAGCAACCAAATTAACGAAGAAGGTCAAAAATACATTTCAACAGCAATTGAAGAAGAAAAGCCTGATATTTCTGATTTGCAATATACTGATGGAAAAGAAAGAGACAATGTAGATGCAATAGAAGAAAAAGAAAAAATGCTAGGCATAAATAAAATATCTCCTTTTGGCGCGGGAAATATTTTAGTTTTTAAGAAAAAATTAGCCAGAATGAAGATGCCTCAAAAAGTAAGCCTTGCTGAAAAAACATCAACTAGGGTTTTTAAAGATGAAAGCCTGCAAGATAATGCTTTAATTAGAGCTTTTCACGAATGGAAAATGACTAATTGGGATTCTGGCAGAACTATGATTCAAGCCCAAGTTGAAGAACTTTCTTCTGATTCTGTTGAAGACTTCGAATCTAAACTGCGAAAAAAAACACTATCAGAGCTTCAAGAAACAGCTATGAAATTAGGGCTTACTCCTTCTTTTGATAGAGTTAGAATTATAGCAGCATTAAAGCAACAGTTTTTGGATCAAATTTAATTTTTGGTGTAATGTACTTTAATGAGTCGTTTAATTGATTTAGCTAATTCCATTTATATAAATGAATTTGATTCTAGTAATATAACACTAGAGTCGATTTCTGGTTGGTTGGAGACTAACCTTGGCCAGCTTAATAACTCTATTTATTCAAGCTTTTCAGGAGTAAGTGGAGAAGTTAGTGGGCTAAATTTAGAAGAGCAAAACATTTACAAAGAGATGTTTTTATACCACTACTATCAAAAACAAACTCGAAACACTATTCGAGGGATAGCTAATGATACAAATGGTAACATTCTAAGCGTCAGAGACGGCGATAACGCCATTACATTTGTCAATAAGAATGAAGTGTCCAAAGTCTATAAATCTTTAGCTGAGGACTCTTACAATAAGATGCAAGACCTGATTCATTCTTACAATGTTTACCAAGCAGGCCCAAGACAAGTTGGGGGAATTGAATCTGTAGCCCAACCAACAGGAACTAATTAATTTCTTCCAGAGTTTATCTCTGATAGCGTGATCACTGCATAGCGGGGGTTGCGCTTTTTTGTGCAATAAAAAACCCCTTCCCGAAAGAAGAGGTTTTTGTTTTTATTAATTATTTTGACTAAGCCTCTCTTGAGTTTCCAAGAACCGCTCCAGCATTAGAGCCAGAAAAGAATACATTATTTACTGTATCTTCTGGACCACCAATCGAAAGAGAAAAAGTTAAATCAACTGTTTTGTTTGGCCCGATGCTAGAACTAAATGACTCCGTATCAAGTTTTAAGTTTGTCATTTTGTAAGAAGCTCTTGGCGTGTTTCCTGTATCAGAATCCTTAAAAGTAAATTGAAGCTCGCTAATGAACCCGTCATCATTAATAATATCAGTTAAGGCTCTTGTTTGAGTTTCGGAAACAATAGCAGAAACAGAAAGAGTTGGATTAATTGGAAAGTCAACAACACGAGCAAAAGAAAAACGAGTTCCTAACCTGTCAATTGGGCTTCTTCCAAGAGGGATTGACATAGAAACACTTTGTACGTGAGCCCCACCAGCGCCATCTAAATCAACAATTGTGTCTCCATCTGCATTTGCAAAAGACAACTCAATATCTCCAGGTCTTAAAGCAGAAGGAATGTTTGCACCTGTTCCTTCGGAAGCGGCAGGAAAAACAACGCCTAAAGCTTGGTCTGCTAAAACTGTGCCAACTTCAGGATCAATACCAACTCCAGAAATGCCAGAATACCCATTGCTTGATCCAGATACATCTGCTGTAGCGTTCATATTTGTACCTTCATAAGATACTGTGATTGTTGGAATTGAACCTACCGAAGCCTCAAGGGAGTAGTCAGTTAAGAATGCATTACCAACTCCAATAGTATTATAATTTGCAGAAGCTGTATTGAAGTTTGCGTCAACACCTTCTGGAGCGGTTAAAATGTAAAGATTTTGCCCACTTGTCGAAGAAATTTGTCCAGAAATAAATCCAGCATCAAGACTTGCTCCGTTTTTGAATTGAAGAGCCTGCTCGTTAAAGCCGTCACCTAGAAAGTAAGACATGTCAAAAGAAACAGTGGGAGCTTCAAGAATGATAGATTCAAGTCTTGCAAGCTGACCAAACTGATTAACGTCCTGACGAGGAACATTAAAAGAATAATTAGCAGATTGTACTCTGCGAAGTTGTGCGTGTTCGCTATCTCCAGTAGAATTTACTGTTTGACTTGCGAACAATGCGTCGGATTGATAAATAACTCTATTTTTAGCCATAATAATTTATTGTATTTACAGTTAATGTTTGTGAATGTGAAATTAAGACCTTGGAAATCTTGCCGTCGAAACATCAAAATCTATAAAGCCTACTTTAAGACTTCCAGGAATGCCGTTTTGAGCTCTTTCTGAAAATTTTGAAACAGTTACATCTTCTATGTAGTATGTTCCATTATGAGAATTATTTTGGCAAATATCGGCGTAATTATATGAGCCATTTTTAATATCTCCATACTCAGTTGAAGGGTGTCCAGTAAAGGGAATTTTATTAATATACGCCCTTGAAGAATCTGCAAATATAGACAAAACGCCGTCGAGTTGATAATCATTTTCTGCTAAAACTACTGCTTTGATTGTACTTGTGGTTAAATCTTCGCCCCCAAAAGCAAACCCTTCATTTTTCATAAATTCGCAATTTATAAAAATAGCTGGAATCATTTGGTCATAAGGAGCAACTCCACTAGGAACTTGATCGTATCTAGAATTTAATTCAAATTTGCCTTCTAGTATTAAGTTCTCTTCGGTTTCATTAGTGATATAAATGTTAAAATCTTTTACGCAAAAAGATCCTGTAATAGTTTCGCTATCAGAAAAATTTCCTCCTGTTTCTATTATTCTCCCATTTTCAAAATCAAAAATTAAATCGTCGCTTCTTCCGCTTCCGTTAAATCCTGTCGGTATAATTGGATTTGTGCCTCCAGAAACAGAAGAATCATTTACCCATTGTTTGTAAGGGCTTGCGTACGCTTTGTAAGAAGACGGGAGCCTGCTGTCTTCAAAATGATAAAAAGCTCCTGTTTTGTTTGAATAAGCCTCTCCTTTTTGTAAAAGGTTGTTATCAAACCATAAAGAAAAGCTTGTCATTAATTCGTGTTGATATTGCGGTTTGATAGATACCTCCTTGTTTAAAATATGTTTTACACTCAGAATTGAAGTGCGGAAAATTCTTTTTCATATCTTTTTATAAAATCAGATATGTATTTTATGTTTTTGAATTTTATTCCTTTTTGTGTCCTATATTGACTTTGAATACCAAAGCCAGCTCTACTACTGTCGCTTGTTTTTGCTATGTACCACCCAACTCCAGAAATTCCTGTTTCTATTCCTTTCGCCCAACTACGTCCAGGAGCCCAAGGCATAGGAGTTACTTGAAAAATATCTTTCGCTGTCGGCAAATTGACTCTATATTTTAAAGTTTTTCCCGAATATCCAATGTAACTTAAAAATGTACTTTCTAAAAGGGTTAATATAGGCTTAATAGGTTCTTCTCCTGAATCAAAACCAATAAAAGAAAACAAATTACCTCTTTTGCCTGATAAAGTTTTGCTTATATTCTTTGCTGTGATTCCTTCTGAAAGCTCTAGAGTCACTGGATGAGCCAAAAATTCTTCAATCATTTCTCTTTTTTTATTCTCAAAAGATCTTTCTACTTCAACTGTTATTAAAGACTGAGAATCTTTGACTAATTTTGAGGTGATTTCTTTTTGTAATTGAAAATTTTTCATCACTCTTCAATTGGCGATAAATAAAAATGATAATATTGTGGCCCAAAAATACCAGTAGGATTTCCTTTGCTGTTTATAGTGTATTTTCTACCTTCAAATTCGCATCGTTTTGCTTTTTTTAATAATCTAAATCCATCTTCATCTACAGTAATCCTTACAGAGCCGCTAATTAATTGAATATCTAATTGAGAATCAATATCTCCGTCTGTTAGTCTTTTTTCTTTTGAATTTATATATTTGATTCTTGCTTGAATTGTATGACTTACTACGATTCTTTGGACTGTTTCAGCTCCGCTTGAGTTTCTTGAGTATATACTATTAAACTCGGAGCTTGAAGAAATTAATACTTTTTCGCCATCTTCGAAGACTTTAATCTCTCTAGCAAAGGTGCTATGTATATCATCTATAATACTTTTGATTGTATTTTTTTGAGAATCCGAAATTAAAGAATTTGCCATATCTGTATTTACACGAAAAAAAGTGTAACCTATTACAGGAAAAAGGAAAATTATGATAGCAAAGGATTTTTTAAATGATCGCTCAGACCATTATATACGTTTTTTATTTAAATCGTTTTTAAATATTTTAGAAGACTTACAATCTCACCATGAGATAAATTTTGAAAAACTTTATGACAGTTTGCCAAAAGAATATCACGATTTGATTGATATGGCAGACTATTTTGACGAAGATTATTTTTCAAACTACAGAAAAAAAGTATTAGACCTTGGAAATTCTGTTTTAAGGGATTATAATAATGAAGTAGAGAATCTAACTGTTGAGTTCAGATTTAAGCAATAAATATTATGAAAACTATTTACGAATTCACCTTAAAGAAAAAAGTCAAAAAACAAGTAGAAGAAAAAAGAACGACAAAAGATGGAGAAGAAGAAATTGTCCTTGTCAATAAGACTGTTTCTGTTCCTGTAAAGTTTGTCGTAAAAAAACCTACTAGAAGGCTGGTAGATGACGCTGAAGTTTTTTATTCCGTTCAATTAAGCAAAGCTATTAAAATGGGTATTGTTACAAAAGCAATGCTTGTCAAAAAATATGCAGACAATGGAGGAGCTTTGTCAGAAGAAGAGAATAAGCATTTATTAAAGTCTTTGAAGGCTTTAAATGATATGCAAAATGAATATCAACTATTAGAGGTTTCAAAGAAAAAAGAAGACGAGCAAAAAAAAGAAGAGTTAAAATTAAAAATAGTTTCTCTTCAAAGGGAAATGCAAGAATTAGAAGCTTCTCTTCAATCTGTTTACGAACACACTGCTGATGCAAAAGCAGAGCAAGAGACTCTTTTGTGGTATGCCTCAAATCTAGCACAAATAGAAACAGAAGGAGGATTTAAGGACTTTTTTGAAGGAGATGATTTCGAAGAAAAAAGAGAAGATCTTTATGAAAAATTCGAAGATGAAAAAGGGTTTGATTACAAAGCTACTTCTATAATTTGCAAAGTAATTGGTTATTGGGTTTATAATCAAAATTGTGAAAAGAAGGATATAGAAAAGTTCATCAAAGATGGACAATGATCTAAGCCTAGAGATAGTTTCTGAAATTTTGCAAGGAGTTACTGTACTAAGTAGCTCCTTTGGTTCTTTATACCTAAAACACTTGTCCCAATTCGACCAAAGAGAGTTAATATCTAAATCCAAGCTATTTAAAAAAGAAGCTTTGTCAAAAGGATTATCTACCGAAAAAGACGCTTTACAAGATTTGATAAAACACGAAATTTGGTCAGAAAAAAACGAGGAAAAAATTAAAAATCTAAATTTAGAAATAGAAAATTTAAAAAAAATAAATTCTCAGTTAATTTTGCCATCCAAAAAAAAGGAGATGCAAAAACAATTAAAAGATAAGCAAAACGCTTTGATTTTAATTAGCGCCGAAAAAGAAGACCTACTTGGACTTACAGTAGAAAAATATTCAAACAACAAAATACAAAAAAATATTGTAAGCAATATGCTTTTTTACGATAAGCAGTTTACAAAAAGTGTTTTTGAAGATTTGTATGTTGATGAAATGTCCAAAGAAGTAGAGGTTTATAAAATTCAAAAAAGTTTTTTCGAAAAATTTAATGACGATTCTATATCTAAGGCTGCTTTAAGTGATAATTTTTCAGTTTATCTTCCTTTTTGTGAGGATGTTTTAGGTGTTTTTGGCAAGCCCTTGTCGCAATTAACCACTTATCAATTAAAGTTAATATCTTTTGGTAGGTATTTTTTAAATATTTTTAAAAACTCTACTAAAGAAATTCCTGAAAACGTAGCAAAAGACCCAGAGCTTTTAATAAGTTTTTACGAAAATCAAAAAGAAGGGTCAAAAAGACATACTTCAAAATCAGATGAAGGAGGATCTACTTATTTTGGGGCAACAAAAGAAGATTTAAAGTCAATTAAAGCTGATGATGAAAATGTTGTTGTTTTATCAGAAGAAATAAAAAAACAAGGAGGATCTTTAAATATGCAACAAATGATGGATTTACATAAAATATAAGTGTAATAATTTTTATGTCGGTTCAATTAGGAGTAAGTTTAAGTCCAGTAGATACAAGAAAACTTGACGCTGCTTTGGCAAGGATTAAGTCTGATGCTAAAGGTGTTAGTTTTGGAAATGGGGCCAAATCTATTGAAAAACTGTCAAGACCTCTTGGCAAAATCACTGGCCAAGCCACAGAATTTCAAAAATCACTAGAAGCTTCTAATGCTCGTGTTATAGCTTTTGGTGCTTCTGTCGCTGTCATAAATAAACTTTCAGAAGCTTTTGCGGCTCTTGTTCAAAATACAGTTAAAGTTGAAGCTACTTTTGCAAAAATAAATATTATTCTTGGAGGAACTCAACAGCAATTAGAAGAATTTGGAAATGGTATTTTTTCCGTAGCAAAAAAAACAGCAACTTCTTTTGACGAGGTTGCTGAAGGGGCTTTAGAATTAGCTCGTCAAGGTTTAGGTGTTGAAGAATCTTTATCAAGGGTTGAGACTGCTTTAAAACTTGTTCGCGTATCTGGTATAGATTCTAAGCAGGCTGTTGAAGGTTTAACGGCTGCTGTTAAAGGCTTTTCTGACAGTGGAATAACAGTGGCTCAAATTGCAGATAAACTGGCAGAGGTTGATACTAAATTTGCTGTTTCTACTGAAGATTTAATTAACGGCTTAGAAAGAGCCTCTGCTTCTGCTCGTGTTGCTGGAGTTTCTTTTGATGAGCTTCTTGCTGCTGTAACCACTGTTCAAGAAAGAACTCAACGTGGCGGTGCGGTTATCGGCAATGCTTTTAAAACTATTTTTGCTAGATTAGGAAGAGTAGATACCTTGGCCGTATTAGAAGATTTGGGCATTAGCGTTTTAGACACGCAAGGAAATGTTAGAGAAGCAATGCCTTTATTTGAAGAGCTCGCCACAAAACTAGAAGCAATTGGCCTAAAAAGCGTAGAAGCGGGAAAAATTATACAAGAAGTTGCTGGCGTTAGACAGAGAGATATTTTAATTAGTTTAATTGAAGATTTAAATTCGGGCCAAAGTCAATTTGCTGCGGCTTTAAACGTGTCTGCTACTGCTGCTGGAGGTTTAGATAAAAAAAATGAATCTTTAAATAAAACTCTAGAAGCTTTAATTAACAATTTAACAGTCGGATCTCAAAAACTAGCTTCTGTTATTGGGGATTTAGGATTTACAGAATCAGCAAAAGACATTTTAAAAGCAATTTCTTCTGTAGTAAATGGAATTACTGATTTACTAAAAGGGGATTCAGTAGGGGCTAAATTTGCACAGGGAATTGTTAAGGGGATTGGTAGTATTTTAACTGGACCTGGAATAGCTTTAATTGGAGCAATATTTGTAAAACTTTTTGTTGATTTAACTAGGTTCGGAGCAAATTCACTAAAAAATATTTTAGGAGTTAATAAAGCAGCTCAAGAACAAAAAGCTCTTCAAGCGTCTGTTCTTCAAACTCTTTTGCAAAACGAAAAGCTTCAACAAGAAATTTTAAATCTTGAAGGAAATAAAGTAGTGCAAGAAGAGCTTCTTTTAAAAATTTATAATGATCAAATTAAAGCCTTAGAAAAAGTTAAAAAAGCTGCGGCGACTGTAACCCCTGGTCTTTTTGCTGCTGGCCTTAAAGGAGGCGAAAAAGGTGTTACAAAAAGAGCTGCCGATGGATACATAGCTTCAGAAAAACGCGATGTGGCCAATGGTGTTGGCGGAGCTCCGTCAAGTGCAAAAGTAGTATCTATTCCTAATTTTGCTTTCGGAGGTGGTAAAAAAGGAACAATGATAGCTAATACTAGCGAGTATTATGTTCCGAATTATGCTGGAGGTGGAGACGCTATATTTAATCAAGACATGGTTAAAACAATGGGTCTTCCTGCTGGAGCTAAAAAAATAAATGCGGCTGGAGGATTTATTCCTAATTTTAGTATTTATTCTGATTTGTTAAAAAGAGCGCAAGACAGAAAAAGAGGCATAGACTCTAGTATCGCATCTAACCTTAGAAAAAACAAAATAACACAAAAAGAAGCTGAAGAATTAACCAAAATAGCTCAAGATGCTAGATCTGGCGCTGCCCCATCGATAGCTGTACAGCAAAAACAAAGAGAGAAGAAAAAAGAAGAAAAAGAAGCTTCTACTCTTTTTGATCGTAGAACTTTAATGATAATTCCTAGAAAAAGTAAAAAATTACAGGATGAGTATGGAATTCATAAAGGGCGACGAGTTGGATTTAAAGTAGCTGGATACGACAGCTATGAACAAGCTAAAGGCAAGCTTTTAAATGACGAGGAAATAGATAGAAAATTAGAAAATTTTGCATTAAATCTTGCTAACTCCGAATCCGCCAAAATCGGAAGCCCAATAAAACCAGAAAGATTAAGAGAAATTCCAAACAAAGGAGCTTTATCAGCCTTATCGGGAGTTATATTTGAAGCTTCTTTGGCGTCCATTATAAAATCAAAAGATTTTGTAACAAACAATGCTAGATTTGATTTCGTAGGAAAAGATAAAGCGTCTAAGTTAAGAAAAGCTTTGTTTTCTACAATACCAAATACAGCAACTCATATAGATGCGAAAATTAGACCATCTAAAGACAACAATGAAAGCTTTGCTAGTAAGGTTTTAAGTCTAAACGCTTCAAAAGGATACATTCCTAATTTTGCGTCTAATCCATTAGAAGATGCTATAGCCAGAGAAAAAGCCGCTGGACATTCAATTAATCAAATCAGGATTAATCAAAGCGGAAAACTTCGAAATTCTCAAAACCCAATGGGTCTTGCTGTAACTAATACAAGAGATGAGCCAACTGGAAGAATTCCAAATTTTGATCGGCAACCGCGCCACCCCGCAGGAACTGTTATTGATGGTAAAAAAGTGGGAGGCCAGCTTATGCCCTTTCCATCAAAAAATTCAACTGACGAATTATCAAAAAACGCTGAAAAAGCATCTTCATCTTTAGACACTTCAGTTACAAAAATTCTTGCTTTTCAGCTTGCGATGTCAGGCTTAACTAGCACGATAACAGATCAAGACGGAAAATTTGCAACTATTGGCAAAGAAATGTCTGGATTAGTAAATACCCTTCTTACTTTGCAGTTATTAGGAGCTGCTCCAAAAATACCTAAATTTGGAGGAAAAGGAGGAAAAGCTTTAGGTGGGCTAATGACTTCTTTAGGAAATTCTAAAAAATTAAAAACAATATCCTCTTTATTTTCTGGGCTTAAATTGACAGCTTCATTTCTTACAAGGATTATTCCTGTTTTAGGGACCGTCGTGCTAGTTGGACAAGGAATAAACTCAATTTTTAAAATTTTTAACGATAATAAAGGCGTTTTAGAAACTTTTGGAATTAAACTAAGTGAAGCTTCTGGAGAATTAGACAATTTTAAAAGAGAAGTAAACAAAAAAACCGCAAAAGAATTAGAAGCACAGATAAAAAAAGAAACAGAAGCAGGAGAACAACTTAAAGAAAAAAGAAAAAATCTTTTGGTTGAAAAGAGTGTGGAGGAAGACCCAACAAGGCTAAGAGAGATAGAAAAATTAATAAAACAAAATAAAGAAAATTCAAAAGCCCAAGCAGAAAAATTAAAACTTTTAGTAAGTAGATTTAAGCAAGTAGATTTTGGGCAAAAATCAGAAACCGAACTAAAAAATTTCAAAGACGCTGTAAAAAGACAAATTAAAGAGGTAGAAGAGCAAATTTCAAAAAGATCTTCTCAAAAACCCGAAAACGCAGAAGAAAAGCCTCAAAAGATTCAAGAAAGAAAAAACAAAGAAACTTCTTTTTTTACTGAATTTCTTATGCGTTTGTCTACTACCCCTTTTAATAATATTACTTCTGGAGCTTCAGCTTTTAATAATAATACAACCCTTCCCAAAGAAAAGGTAGAAGAACCAACAAAAAACTTAGAAACAAAATTAAACAATTTAAGAGAACTAGCTCAAAAAATAGACACCTCCCTAAAAGAAAAGCAAGCTTCAGATAAAGGGCTAGCTTTAGGGTTTTCAAGAAGACTTCTAAAAGAGGCCGTTCCAAAAGGAAAGCTTAGTGTAGAAGGTGTTGGAGCTTCAGGAGTAACGGGAGATAGAAAAAAGTTATTAACAGAAGAATTAAACCTAGCCAAAGCCGCAGGAACAATTGACAAAATTGATACAGAAAACAGAATAGCTCAATTAAAATTTGAAATACAAAAAAGAAAAGAAAATTTTAAAATTACACAAGATTTTGCGAAAGCATTAGCAGAAGCAGATAATCTTAGCTTAGAAGCTCAAGAAATTATTGAAGCAAGAGTGGCTGCTGGAGATAACCTACTTGCAATACAAGAAGAGCTTAACAAAAAAAATATTGAATTAACTGATAAAGTTAAAGACGTTGTAGATTTAGGAGTAAAACAAAAAAAAGAATTAGATTTAAGACTCGCCGCAAAACAAGAAGAGGTAAACTTACAAAAGGAAATAAACGACCTAGAAAAAGACACTTCTTTTACAGGCGGATTAACAAAAGGATTTGAAAGCCTTGGAGATAAAATAGAATTTTTCAAAAAAGATCTTGGGGAAGATATTCCTTTGCAGTTTGCTGATGGACTAGGAAACGCTTTAACTCAAGCAATTACTCAAGCTGAAACTCTTGGAGATGCATTGTCTCAAGCAGGAAGAGACTTTTTGGGTTACATGGTAGAGGCTTTTGCCCAACAAGCTGCTATGCAGGCCGTTTCAGGAACAGAAAGTTTAATTCTTGGTTTTTTAAATAAGGGGCCAGTAAAAGGGTTCGCAACTGGAGGATTTATAAATTCATCAAACAGCTCAATAGCTCCTAGCGACACTGTTCCAGCAATGTTGACTCCTGGAGAATTTGTAATCAAAAAATCTTCTGTTGATAAATACGGAGCTTCTTTTTTATCAAGCTTAAACGAAGGAACTTTACCAATGAAAGGATTTAATAACGGAGGGTCTGTTTCAATGATCTCTCCAGAAGCAGGGGCTCCAACTAGAGAATCTATAACAAATCATTCTGAATTTACTTTTAATATAGAAAAGGGCAGCGCAAAATCTGAACAAGGATCTATCGAAAACGAGCAAGATTTAGCGTTTTCTAAAAAAATAAAACAAGCAGTAACAACAATTGTTCAAGAAGAATCTAGAAGAGGTGGATCTTTAAATTACTTATACAGATAATGAGTTTAAATTTTGCAGTTTACGACAGAGATCAAAACGTAAGTGGAGATGTCCAACCTTTTTCTTTTGTACCAGAGTATGAATCTTCTATTATTTTTAATTATAAGAATCCATATTCTTATGCATCGGACAATCACTATATTAAAAATTGTAAAAATTTAAACAATACCAGTTTATCTTTTGATTTAAAATTCACAAACAAGACTGAAGAAGAAGCTAAATCATTTTTGCACCTATTAGAAAATACTCATTTAGAGGCTAATGGGATTTTAAACTTCAATCAACTCACTAATCAAAATGTAGAGTTGGCATTTCCAACAGGGAATATTTACAAAAACTTATCTGGATTTTTGATTAATGATTACTCATTCCAGTATAATAAAAACTTATTAGACATAGATTTAAGTTTACAAAAAAATGGATACTCTTATTTGTTTGATTGGGGCGGGTCTTCTTATTTAAATACTGACAACTTTAACACAGGATGGTCTACAGGAGTTTCTTATGAAAAGTTTGATGTCATATATTACCCAGAGTACGTAACGGGCTCTAACCCTAATTTTTATCCAAAGACGAACAGAATAGAAAAGTTTTACTATTGCAATTCTGACCACTTATCGTCAGAAGACAATAGCCCAACTGGAATAAATGGAAATGTTTGGAGCAGATCTTTTTTTTACGATATAGATGACGGCATTTCTATTTCTACAGATAGGTCTAATTCTGTTTATGATGATAATTATTCATTTTCTCAATTTAACAAAAAAAACGCAAACGAAGGTTTAATAAAAGACCTGAAAATTTCTTTAAAAAATAGATCAGATAAAGAAACAAGATCCATAATTCATTTTATGGAAAAACATGAAAATTCTTTACCTTTTGAGTTAAAACTTACGCAACTTTACGTAAAGAAAAAGTTTTTTATCGCAAAACAAATGAAACATACATTTGTTTATAAAGACTGTAATACTATCGAAATAGTGTTAGATGAAATTTTAAAATTTAAAGAAGACCAACTTTTAGATTCTTTTTATGTCAGTTAATTTAGACAGACCTATTATAACATACGAAACATCTGCTTTTTTTCAAAGTAGCAGCCCGTCGTATGATTTAGCTTCAAACAGTGGAGAAAACTTATCGTTTGTTCCTTTTGTTCAGGGCGTTGATTTTTCTTTTGATGTTCCTATGGATAGCGTAGCGTCAATAGGGACAAAAAGCTTCATAAATAGATCAAATACAATTTCTCCAGATATTAATTTTTCAATTAAAACTTTAGAAAATTTTGAGCACTTGTTTTCTAATTTGTTTGTTAGCGGAGCAATAAAAGATGATTTAGACGATGATACAAATTTTTATGCAGTGATTGGAGATAAAAAAGGATTTGATGTGTCAAATCGAAGTTTGTCTGGAATTGATGTTTTGGGGTTTGGAAATTGTTTTTTAAAAAATGTACAAATTTCTCAATCAATAAATGGTTTAATGACTTCTAATTACTCGTTTACGGCAAGTAATATTCAAGCACAAAAATTAGAACAAAATGGCAATTTTTTTAGTGGGGATTGTCCAGCTATTAATTTAACAGGAGACCAAAAACAAGAAACAAAAGTTTTGTTTAATGAAATTGACGATTACTACACTGGAGAAAGTAGCGGAATTATTCCTTCTTACTCTACTAATATTTTAATTAGCGGTAGCGATTCTGTAGGTAGTTTTTTAGTAAAAACAGAAACCGTGCAAAATTTTAATCTTAATTTAGAAATACAAAGAAAACCTATTTACTCTATAGGCAAAAAATACCCATTAACGAGAAAATCAGTATTTCCAAGCGAAAATTTATTTACTTTTTCTTCTAAAGTTTCAGATTTTGAAGTAAACGAAGAAAGGTCTAATTTAAAAAATTTTTTAAATTTAAACGATAATTATACTTTAAATATAAGCGGCCAAAATAAAAGCGGAGAGGTTTTTGATTATGTTATTAAAAATGCAAAACTAGCTTCTAAAAACAACGCTATTTCAATAGAAGGAGATTTTGAAACAACTTTGAATTTTAAATTTGAGATTAATGAATTCAAAAGAAAAAATCATTTTCTTAAATTAGCAGATGGAGGGTTTTTGCTACAGCAAAATTTTTCAAAATTAATTACAAAACGAAACGCCTAGTGTAATACAATAAACATGAGCAACGAAAGAGACAAAACAATTTTAGAACTTGTAGAACTCACTTCGGTAGATGAAGTAAATGATTTTATTCCTATTGTAGAGCAAGCGTCCAATGAGACAAAAAAAGTTTCAGCATCTAACTTGCCAGTATCGACAGCGCAGCAGACAGCGCTTGACTTAAAAGCGGATGATGCAGATTTAACAGCGCACACTAACAACACAAGCAACCCGCACAGCGTTACAGCAACGCAGGTGGGGCTTGGCAATGTGGATAATACAAGCGACGCTGACAAGCCAGTAAGCACGGCACAGCAGGCGGCGCTAGACCTAAAAGCGGACGATGCAGATTTAACAGCGCACACTGGCAACACAAGCAACCCGCACAGCGTCACAGCGGCGCAGGTGGGGCTTGGTAATGTAGATAATACAAGTGACGCTGACAAGCCAGTATCGACAGCGCAGCAGACGGCGCTCGATTTAAAAGCGGATGCGACTGCATTGACGACAGAAACAAATGCGCGGGTAGACGCTGACAACCGCAGAGAGTTTGCGGGTGGGGTTTATTTGGTAGAATCTACTATAACTTCTTCATTAAATTATAATTTAGGCATTAATACTTTTACTATTTTAGGTTATTTTAGTGCTGATTATGATTCAACAAATAATGGATTATTTCACAAAGGAGTAAGCACCAATGGATTAATTGAATTAAGGCAATCTAGCGCTAGTGTATTAAGATTTATATGGAGAAAAGGATCAAATAATTTTCACTGGGAATTTAATTTTAACTCTGACAACACTTCTAAATTATTACAAATAACTTTTGACCCTAAAAACGACAGTGCTCCAACTGTTTATGTAAATGGAAATACTGAAACAATTTCGTCAGTAGTTGGCAGTTATTCTTATGATTCTACTTACAACGATACCAATTATGATTTTGTTTTAGGATCAAGAGACGCTAATGTTGATAAGTTTATTGGCAGCATTTCCGACTTCGCCATATTTAACACCGCACTAACCGCAACCCAAGCTGCCGAGCTATACCAGCAAGGGCTGCAACCTTGGCTCGCTGCTAATCCTGAGTATCGGCGGGGGCAGGATGTTTATGCGTCAGACTTTAGCGCAGGCACTGACGGTTGGAGTTTATTGAGCGGTGATGAAACTTCTACATTTACGCACAGCACAAATAAAGTTGTTCTAGAAGTTACAGCAACAGGAACTAACAGTAATAGACCTGTTATAAATAGATCTGGAATAATTGAAAACAATCAACCATATTTAATATCATTTAGCTACAATGTAATATCAGGAACTTGCATATTTAATGGATATTTTGACGGCGGGGCAGTAGATACATCACATCAAGAAACTCTGTCTGGCAACGGCGTAAAAACTTTTGAATTTTTACGATCTTCGGGGCCAAGTCAATTGGCATTCTACTTTGATAGCAGTAATTTATTTAATTTAGAAATTATTGATATTGAAATAACGCAACTTGGCTCACTAGCAACCTTGCCACTAAAAGACGACTGCCGACAGCTAAAAGACATCAGCGGCAACCGCAACGACGCAACGGCCAGCGAGTCAGGCGTCACGCATCTCAAGCAAGCAAACCAACACTCATTCCGAGACGACAACGCCGACGGCACAGGCGGCAGCTACTTGATTGCCAATGCTGACATACTCGCAGAGAATGAAGTCATAACAGGCGTGACAGTTGACGGCAGATTTTATTCAGCCAGCGGAGACCAGGACTTAACAAAGCGCAGGATCAAGCTGCAAGATAACGGCTGGGAAGTTGACATAAAACGATCAAACGGCACGACAGACGATGCACCAATTGCGATAACAAATCCAAGCGATGGAACTGACTTTGCAATCACAGTATTAACTCAACGCATTTAGATATGGAGCTATCAAAAATCAATCAAATCGGATTCTATTTTCGTAAATCCAATTGCGAGTGGACCGTACGACACGATCCAGACACATTTCCTAATAATTTTACATTTGATGATTTTAACATGGAAGCGCTAGAAGTATCGGGCGCAGTACCAAGCGAAACCGAGGGCGAATATTTAGAGCTAGTGGTTGCATTTACACCAGAACAGGTCGAGGCAGCAAAACAAACTATATATTCAGAAATTTAATTTATTTTTAGTGTAATAATAAAAAATGAGCGACAAAAAAATTTCTCAACTTACAGAGCTAACTTCGGTAGATGGAGTAAATGACTTTATTCCTATCGTAGACTCAAGTTCGAGCGGGACAAAAAAAGTCTCTCCGTCTAACTTGCCAGTATCGACAGAACAACAGACGGCGCTTGACTTAAAAGCGAATGATGCAGATTTAACAGCGCACACTAACAACACAAGCAACCCGCACAGCGTCACAGCGGCGCAAGTGGGTCTTAGCAATGTGGACAACACAAGCGACACTAACAAGCCTGTATCAACAATACAGCAGACGGCGCTTGACTTAAAGTCTGACGTTACAGAACTAAATGACGAGATCGATGCTCGTAAAGCTCAATCTTTTCCTTATACTGTAGATTTTCAATCTGGAGTTAGTCAAAAAAGAGATTTGAGCAGTATTGCATCTTCGGATGGGTATTATAGCAATTCAAATCTTACTAGCATTTATGTGGGAAGTAATGTGACTTCGATTGGGAGTTATGCTTTTAGATACTGCTCAAGTCTTACCAGTATAACTATTCCTGATAGTGTGACTTCGATTGGGGATTATGCTTTTAGGAACTGCTCTAGCCTTACCAGTATAACTATTCCTGATAGTGTGACTTCGATTGGGGATTATGCTTTTAGCGGCTGCTCAAGCCTTACCAGTATAACTATTCCTGATAGTGTGACTACGATTGGGAGTGGTGCTTTTTATTCCTGCTCAAGCCTTACCAGTATAACTATTCCTGATAGTGTGACTTCGATTGGGATTTATGCTTTTGGCGGCTGCTCAAGCCTTACCAGTATAAATATTCCTGATAGTGTGACTTCGATTGGGAGTGGTGCTTTTAGCATCTGCCCAAACCTTACCAGTATAAATATTCCTGATAGTGTGACTTCGATTGGGGGTTATACTTTTTACGGCTGCTCAAGCCTTACCAGTATAAATATTCCTGATAGTGTGACTTCGATTGGGAGTTCTGCTTTTTTCTCCTGCTCAAGCCTTACCAGTATAAATATTCCTGATGGTGTGACTTCGATTGGGAATGGTGCTTTTAGCAGCTGCTCAAGTCTTGCTACAATTAACTGTTTAGCTACAACTGCTCCTAGTTTAGGTTCTAACGTTTTTCAAAGCGTGTCAGCAACTCAAATACACGTTCCCGCAGGAGCCACTGGATACGGAACTACTTATGGAGGATTGACAGTTGTTGCAGATTTGTAGTTTTTAAAAAGAGATATTTATTCCTTTTTTTTCTGCCTTTTTTTTCACTTTTTCAAAAATTTCTTTTTGTTTTTGCGGGTGAGTTTTGCCATTAGTCATTTTAGAATAGTCGGAATAGTATTTTTCTTTTACGGGGTCTTTCCCATGTATTTCGGATCTTTTTTGTGAAGCTTCTTCACTTCTTTTAAAAAGATCTCCATAACTATCTTTTTTGTTTATAGTAGACTGCTTGAATGATTCTTTGTTAAATGGATCAACCTTTGTATCGCAAGATACATTAGGATTAACATAAATACGCCTCCAGAGCCCTTTCTCTGTTTTGTCCTCCCCATGATACTCGTGAACATCTTTCATTCCTTGAAAGACTTCTCTGACTTCTCCAGTTTTTTTATTTTCGTAAATGTATAGAGGCATGATAAGTTAATAAATTATGATATAGGAATTTGAAAATCTTTTGAAAGTTTTGATTTAGGAATTTTAATTTCTAAAATGCCATTTTTAAGTTTTGAAGAAATTTCAGAAACCTCTACATAGTTAGGATCAATTTTGACAGAATAAACTTCGATTGGTTTTTGTTTTTCGTTATTAATCCATATTCTTAAAATGCTTTTACGCACATTAGCTACAATCTCTTTAGAAGAAAAGCCTACAATTACACATTTAATCAAAAAGTAATCTTCTTCTTCTTTTGTTAGCGCGGGTCCAAGATAGCCTTTTCCATGTTTTAAAAGACTATGCTCATTTTGAATTTCATTAAATAGATTCATATTCATAAAAAAATAAATGCAAAATAAATGCCAATTTTATAAATTATCTTGAACCCCTTTAATTAAAAGGTCTACAGAGTTGCTGTAAGAAAATTTTTGTTTTAGTTTTTCCCCTTCTGTGTTTAATTGTCCCTTTTTTGAGACTGCAATATCCATGCATTGCGCCACATTGTCGCTGTCCCAAGTGTAAATACTTCCTTGATTAAACTCAGACCCTTCTTGAAAAAACTTATTGTCGTAACAGGGCTGCTTTCCATTGGGCTCTACAAGGATAGAGTTTGTATTATCAGCCCAATCTTTATGAGCAGTAGCATTTAAAACAATAGACCATTTTCCAAGGCAGGTAGCATTAAAGCTTGGCAAGTTAAACCCTTCTGCTCCACTTAATCCAGTTAAATCAATATCAATTGCATTTAAAAAGTCATTAACTTCGGAATTCTTTTTTAAGTAAGGCAAAAAATTTATATTGCTGTACCTTTTTCCTTCTAAGCAGTTTGAAAGTAAATTTTTATTTTCTTCCTTGTTAAAGAACGGATTCGTGACAAGAACACTCAATTGATATTTGTTGTTGTTTCCGTATTTTGAAAGCCACAGCTTAATTATCTTTTCTGTATGTTTTCTTTTTTCGAATTTGCCCATCAAGCCAAAATGAACAACATCTGGATTTAAGTATCGCTTTTCTGTTTTGTAAAAACTTTTATCAAATCCACAAGGAATAACTCCAGCGTCTACGCCTTTTTCTTTAAATTTATCTGCGGCATAATGACTAGAAAACCAGACTTTGTTTTGAAATTTTGCTAAATTTACTTCAGAATCAGTAGGTTCGTCGAGCTCGTAAAAGCTATACAAAAATTGTTTTGCGCCAATTCTTTTTTGAGATCCGTTTAAGTGCCACAATTTTAAACAAGGAATGTCTGGCTTTATTCTTTTGTTTATATTTGAAGATGCTGACTGTAGCCATTTTTTAAAATCTTCTTCAATTTCAAAAGCAGAAAAATCAACATTATTTGAAGTAGGGAACCATATTGTATTTATATCTTTACGATAAAGTTCTTGTAAAATATTAAAAGATACTTGACCAAAAGATAAGGCGTTTGCAGGGCAATCTAAAATAAGTTGATTCATTTTTTAAGGTATGAAAAATAAAAGCTTGGGCGAGATTAAAACCCGCCCAAGCAAAAAAAAATAATTTAAAAATTAAAACTTAAAATGGGACATCATCATCATAATTTTCACTTGAAGAATTTGATTCTTCCTTAGATGAATCTTGAGGATTTTCATTTCTGCCTCCAATAAACTGAACATTATCAGCTTTTACGTAAATCTTAGATTGAGACTTTCCATCCTTTTCCCAAATATCCTGAACAAGCCTTCCGTCTACAAGAACTTTTCTTCCTTTCTCTAAATATTTTTCGCAGATTTCTCCAAGCTTTCCCCACGCTTCAGCATCAATAAAAGATACCTTGTCTTTTAGGTAAGGGTCATTTACTGCCACTACCAAGCGAGTAACTTTTGAGTCTCCCGCAGTTCTTGTTTCAGGATCTCTTGCTAGATTTCCTACTAATACTGATTTGCTATACATGTTTTTTTATTTCTGTTAGGTGTCTATTGTGAATATTAATACAAGCTTGAATACTTATATTTAACTTTTTAGCTATTTTTTTCCAAGGTGTCAATTTTTTTTCATTTTGATACCTCATTTTAAAGATAGTCTCTAATCTTTTGTCTTTGTGGTTTTCTACAAAGGAAAAAATTTTATCTAAATTTTCTTCATCTTCTATCGATTTAATATTAAAATTATAAGACTCTAATGGTGTAAATTCTTGAAAAAAATCTTCCGATTCATTAGATTCTTTTTTTGATTTAAACAAAAGATTTTCGTTTTCTTGATCTATTGAAAAGCTTTGAGTTTTAATGCTTTTGTTAAAAATATTAAGGCATTTCCATCGAGCTACGTTTCCAACATAAGTGCTGAATTTTGTGTTTTTTCTTTCGTCGTATTTTATGATAGCATCGTAGATACAGAAGTCCTTGTCTTCAAGTATATCTTCTTTATTTACTCCTGCAAAGTGACTAGGGATATATCTATTTACCATTTCCACGTAAATCCCAGAATGCCTGCTCAATAACTCCTTAAAGCTTTCGGAGTCTTGATTTTTTTTAACTCTTTTTATCAGCAGTAAATCTTTTTCCATATTTTCCCGTGTGTTTGCTTTGCCATTTGCCATAAAATCTCAGCATGATCTCTGCAATTTTTTAATTCGCTTGATCTGTAATTTGGCCAAGTATGCTTTAAATTAGAGACTTTACTAACCAAAGGGTCATTTTGTTTTTCTATTTCATTTGGGGCTAAATTTCCAATTTTTGAAATATGAATTACTACTCCATTTTGTTTTTGAATAGCCTCTGCTTCAAAATCAAATCTAACGTCCGTTATTATTGGAAAAGTTTTTGAAGATTCTTGATGTATTTTTTTAAACAAAAGATCTAACCAAATGGATTTGCCATAGACCTTTTTCATTGTTTCTGCATGCAACAAAACAAAGTCTCTTATTGTTTTTTTATCACTTTGGTCTTCCGTAAAAGCAGAAATTCCGTAATGAGATTTTAAAAAATCGTCTAAGTGTTTTTTTGGCTCAAAGGCAGAAGCAAAAGTTTTTACTTTAACGCCTAAATCTTCAGAAATCACTTCGGATAAATTTTCGGCTAAAGTATTTTTGCCAGACCTAGCTAATCCAGATACGCCTATCATTTTGTTATATTTTTTATAATTTCAGAGATTGTTTTTGATTGTTCGTACATTCCTAAATCGGCAAAGACTTTATCTATTTTAACCAAAGAATCTGAATCTTCAAATTTTTCTTTAACTTTTTTTACTCTGATGCATGGAGAAACTTCAGCTTTTTTGTTTAAAAACTTAATCGAAGAGTCTAAAGCTAATTGGCAGGCTTGGTTTTTATCTTCGGCCAAAACAACGGTAGACCAATTTGCGGAAGTGCAAAAGTAAAAATTTTGCTTAGAGGTTTCTAACTTAATCATTCTTATGAATTTAAACAAAACTTTGAAAAAGTCAAGTCAAAAATTTTTTGACTTATATATTTATATATATAATTAATATATAATTATTAAATATATTAATAATAATAAATATTTTATATATATAATTTATATTACTCTCTCTCTCGCTTCGCTCGTTCGTTCGTAATTAACTTAATTATACGCCGAATACACCAAAAGTCAAGTAAAAAAAAAATTTTTTCAAATTTAGCAAAAATAATTGACAATCAGGTTTGTTTGTGTAAGATGGTTGTATGCTATTTGAAGAACAAATTTCTAGAAAACCTAACTTGTATCCTTGGACAGAAGAATTTATTCATGCCATGTGGAATGGCCACTGGACAGACCGAGAATTTTCTTTTAAATCGGACATTCAAGATTTCAAAGTCAAGCTTTCTAATCAAGAAAAAGAAATGGCTTCTAGGGCTTTGTCCGCTATCGGGCAAATAGAAGTTGCGGTAAAAACTTTTTGGGCAAAATTGGGCGACAATTTACCTCACCCTTCGATTCAAGACATGGGTTACGTCATGGCGAATATCGAATGTATTCATAATTCGGCCTACGAAAGACTGCTGAAAGAGTTAGATTTAAACGATCTTTTTGAAGAAAATTTGAAATTAGATTGGATAAAAGGAAGGGTTAAATATTTAAAAAAATACACTCACAAATTTCACGCAGACAACAAAAAACAATTTATTTATTCTTTGATTTTGTTTACTTTGTTTGTCGAGAATGTTTCTCTTTTTTCGCAGTTTTATGTTATCCTCTGGTTTGGTAGAAAAAATTTATTAAAAGACACTTGCCAGCAAGTTCTTTATACCCTAAAAGAAGAAGATATTCACGCCAAAATAGGGATGAAGTTAATCAACGCGATTAGAGAAGAGTATCCTGACTTATTTGACGAAGGCCTCCAAAAAAGAATTCTCGAAGAGGCTAAAGAAGCTTACAAAGCAGAAGAAAAAATGGTAGATTGGATGGTAAATGGCAAAAAAGGAGATTACTTAAACGCCTCTTTGCTTAAAGAGTTTATCAAAAACAGAATAAACGATTCTTTAGTAGAAATTAAATATCCTAAAATATTTGACATCGACAAAAAAATCATAAAGAATACTCAATGGTTTGACGAAATGGCTTACGGAAACAACATGGTAGATTTTTTTAACCAAAGGCCTACAGAATACTCCAAAAAAAGCCAATCATTTGAAGAAGAAGATTTATTTTAATAACACATGGAACAAGAAAAAAAAGATTTTTACTGGTTAAATGAAGAATCCAAGATTTTTTTAACAAAAAATGAAGGGTATTTAAAAAAAGGAGTTGATCCTATAGATAGGTTGCAAATTATTGCAGAAAATGCAGAGAAAATTTTAGGAGTTTCTGGTTTTGCTTCTAAATTCATGGGGTACTTGGCCAAGGGGTATTATTCTTTGTCTACTCCAGTTTGGACTAATTTTGGGAACGATAGAGGTCTTCCTGTTAGTTGTTTTGGGTCTTACATTTCTGATGAATTAACCGAGATTTTAGGTAAGGTTTCAGAAATTGGAATCATGACAAAATATGGTGGAGGCACATCTGGATACTTCGGAGACCTTCGCCCAAGAGGGTCAAAAATCAAAACTTCAGGAGGGGAATCTACAGGTGTTGTTCCTTTTTTGGAGTTATACGAAGTGGCTTCAGAAGTCATTACTCAAGGCAATGCAAGAAGAGGTTTTTTTGCTGCTTATTTAAACATTGATCATCCAGATATTGAAGAATTTTTAAAAATCAGAGAAGATGGAAATTCAATTCAAAACCTTGCTATTGGAGTCACTATTACAGATGACTGGATGCAAGAAATGAAAAATGGAGATAAAGAAAAAAGAAAAATTTGGGGCAAAGTGATCAAAAAAAGATATGAGTCAGGATTTCCTTACATCTCTTTTATTGATAACATGAATAATAATGCTCCAAAAGCTTATAAAGACAAAAATTTAAAAATAAAAGCTTCAAATTTATGCAATGAAATTTCTCTTTTTTCCGACAAAGATAATTCATTTGTTTGTGTTTTATCTTCCATTAATCTTTTGCATTGGGATGAGATTAAAAAAACGGACGCTGTTGAAACATTAACTTGGTTTTTAGAAGCTGTTAATGAAGAATTTGTCAAAAAATCCTCTACCGACAAAAACCTGAAATCAGCTTATAATTTTTCAAAAAATCACAGAGCTTTAGGTTTAGGAGTTTTAGGGTGGCACTCCTATCTTCAATCAAAAAATATTGCTTTTGAATCTATGCAAGCAAAGCTGCTTAACTCAGAAATATTTTCTGAATTAGACAAAAAAACTTTAAAAGCGTCTCAAGAAATGGCGCAAAAATATGGAGAGCCAGAACTTTTAAAAGGATACGGAGTTAGAAATGTTACCAGAATGGCTATAGCGCCAACAACATCATCTTCTTTTATTCTTGGGCAAGTTTCTCCTAGCATTGAACCGTTAAATTCAAACTATTTTGTTAAAAATTTAGCTAAAGGAAATTTTACATACAAAAATCCATACTTAAAAGAAGTTTTAAAATCTTACGAAAAAGATAATCAAGAAGTTTGGAAATCTATATTAACTCGCGGAGGATCTGTTCAGCATTTAGACTTTTTATCAGAAAATGAAAAAAATGTTTTTAAAACTTTTGGAGAAATTTCCCAAAAAGAAATAATTATACAAGCATCTGCAAGACAAAAATACATTGATCAAGGGCAATCTTTAAACATTATGATTCCCCCAAAAACTCCAGCAAAAGAAGTTAATCAATTGATGATTGAAGCATGGGAAATGGGAATAAAAGGTTTATACTACCAAAGAGGGGCAAACCCATCCCAAGAATTAAGTAGGAGTATTTTAGAATGTCAATCTTGCTCAGGTTAAAATAAAACAAGTCCCGATTTAAAAAGTCGGGATTTTTTTATATATTAGTGTAATATTATATTATGGGAAGTTTTCACCTACATGATATACAGAGAAAAACAGGAAAATTTATTAGAAAATTTGGCACGCATGACAATGTAAGTCAAAACACTACTAATGAGTCAATTTGGAGCTATGCAGATGTTGCGGGAGACTATGTTTTTCCTAATGATTTAGGGGAAATAATGTATGTTTCTAGCAACAATTCCTTAGACACTATGCCTGTAAAGATCGAAGGGTTAGACGAAAATTTTCAAGAAAAAACTCAAACCATAAACCTTCAAGGAAATAACTTATTGCAGTTAAGTGGAAAATGGTCTCGTATAAATCGAGCTTATAATGATGACACTAACGATGTATCTGGAAATGTTTTTGTTTATACATCTGGAGAGAATACAAATGGAACGCCAGATAACCCAAGCGATGTAAAAGCCATAATTGAAAATGGACACAATCAAACAATGCAGGCTATTTATACATGCCCCATTAATAGACAATTAAACATATCTTCTTATCATCTTTCTTGTGACGCAAAGACAGCAAACACAACAGCAAATTTAACAATAAAAATGATTGTAAGAAAAAAAAGCTCAGTTTTTAGAACACAAGAAATTATAGCTTTATCTAATCATTGTCCATCAATAGTTAAATTTGACATGCCTTTGGATATTGCAGGAGGAAGTGACGTAACATTTCAAATAGTTAGCTCTACTTCTAACAATATGCATGTACATTGTGTTTTTGAAGGAATGCTTTTGTAAAAATTTATTTTTTTTGCATCTTTGTCTTTAAAAAGTGTAATTTTATATGCACAAATTAAAAATATGGATAAAAATACAATAGTGTCATTAACTATAGGAGTTCTTTATTTGGCTGGGATTGCTGGCGGTTTTCTTGTTTACGACTCGATTACAGAAGTCAAAGAAATAAAAGAAGACTTGAACCCCAGAATGAATGTTGTTGAACATAGAGTTAAACAGTCAGAATTAAAAAACAAAGAATTAGAAAAAGAGCTCAAAGAAAAAATTAAAGAAAAAAACGAAACAGAGACAGAAATTATGCGGTCTCTGTATGAATTAGTAAGAAACCATGATTCTGATATTAAAATTATAGCCGCAAAAGTCTCAGAAAACAAAGAAGATATTCAAACACTAGCAGAAGAAGTGAAATACAGCGTAAAAGAAATCTCCAGCGATATAAAAAAACTTTTGCAAGACTCAACACAATCAATTGAAAAAATAAATTCTATAAAAAAAGAATTAGATGGCAAAAAAAATAAATAATTAAAATAAAATGCCAGCAGACACATACAACATAACAATTGAAAAACGGGCTACTTTTTTTGTAACCTTGACAATAAAAAATTCTGATGGTAGCGCATTTGATCTCACTAATTGTTCTTTAGCGTCTCAAATAAGAATAGATCAATCAAACGCTTTACAAGCAGATTTTACGACTGCTATTGTTGGAAACCCTACGGACGGAGTAGCAAGCCTTTCTTTATCAAAAGAGCAATCGTCCTCGCTATCTACAGCTCAAAGTTCTTATGATTTGTTTTTAGATAAAGACGATGGAACTTCTGAAAAAATTTTAAAAGGGTCTGTGACTATTGAAGAAAATGAAACCCAATGAATTTGTCAGTAACAGTTTCTGGAGAAAACCCAACTTCAGTTTCTCTTGTAGAAGAATTAAATAATAATATTTTCATATCAGGAAACGCTTCTTTTGAGGCAAAAAAAACTGATATAAAAAATATTTTGGTAATTGTAGGTGAAAAAGACAATATTAATGTTCACTCTCAAAACACCATTTACGTTACTGGGGATGTAGTTAGACCTTCTGAAATAGCACCCATTCAAACCGCAATAAGCGATCTCGATTCAAGAGTCGCTTCCAACGATTCGGACATTGGAGCTCTACAAACTGCGACGGGCGATCTTGATTCAAGAGTCGCTTCCAACGATTCGGACATTGGGGCTCTACAAACGGCTACGGGCGATCTCGATTCAAGGGTTGCCTCGAACGATTCGGACATTGGAGCTCTACAAACGGCTACGGGCGATCTCGATTCAAGAGTCGCTTCGAACGATTCGGACATTGGGGCTCTACAAACGGCGACGGGCGATCTCGATTCAAGGGTTGCCTCGAACGATTCGGACATTGGAGCTCTACAAACTGCGACGGGCGATCTCGATTCAAGGGTCGCCTCGAACGATTCGGACATTGGAGCTCTACAAACTGCGACGGGCGATCTCGATTCAAGGGGCGCCTCGAATACAAGTGGTGTAAATACACTAACTGGAAATTTTTCCAAAACACAACTCAACCTAAAATACAAAGAATATCAACAAACTTATTTCAAAGATTTTATAGAAATTTCTGGAGATTTGTCAAAAATAGAAATCTATGAATCATCTTCAAAAAACACAAAATTTTTCACTCAAAACTTTTTTTATAATTTTTCTGGAGATTTAACAGGAGTCTTAATAACCGATCATTTGGACAACAAAACATTAACTAAAAATTACGTGTATAACATAAGCGGAGATTTAGTAAATATTTTAGAAAATTATTCATAATGACGTCAACCTGCACAAACTTTGTTTCGTTCTTCCTTACTGGTAGAGCAATGCGTATTCGATAATGGCTTTTACATCTTACTTGCAACTACGACAACAGCTAAGAGGCGACTAATGGCAATAAGAACATTTTTACAGGGCTTGGGAGCCACACACCTGTTTGACTTAGATAACAACGGAACTCTAACAACAGATGATTTAGGAAGTAGCTCTACTCCCACTAACATATCTGGTGGAACTTACACTTTTGACACAGACCCAGTTTGTGAAGGTGTTACGCATTCTTTAGTCGTAGTAGCTAACACTAGCAATTCAATTAGTGGGGCAATTTTTACAAATAAAAATGGAATAAATGCAAATATCGCTGGATATAACACTGACAAAAGATCCATGCTAATTTGGTGCAAGCAATCAGCCATTCAAAATCCCACTTGTATATATGAGCAAGGTGGAGGAACTAACAATTTTGCTTTTATGGGTGGTGCTTTAATGACATGGCAAGCGGCTGATGCAGGCCAACCGTTTCTTATTGTGCAATCTAAAAGCTTAGCGCAGTCAGGTCGTTCTTATTGTCTTGTGGGAGTTTGGGAATATCACACTCAACATGCAGGATCAGGTAACAGAGTTTTATTTTATGTAAATGGGATTTTACAGGGAATTAGCGAATCAACAGGAACAGATGCTTTCCCCAGTCACGTAGGTAATATAGCATGTGGAAATTCAGCAGATAATTTACAATCATTTGCAGGAACTGCTCTTGTCTCACAAACAACAGAAAAAAACTGCAACTTCTTAGGAATGTTTAATAACGTATCTTTGACACAAGCGCAGTGTAGAGAAATATTTGAACGCACTACTTTAGCTCAAATCACAATCTCGGCTGATACAGTAGCAAATCAACAGGCTGCACTTGATGCACTGAGCGGAAACACGTACCAAAACCTCAACTGTGCAATCCGTATATTGCAAGCCACCGACGCAACGGATTATCGCTTATTTGTTGATAATATCAATTTTATTGCAGATGACAACATTCAAGATATTTCTGTTCAGTTCGTTGGAACTGGCACACTTACGCTTGAGAATACAAACGGCACTGTAATTAAATACACATCTACACCATCTGAAGTTGAGACGACATCAACAACTTATACTGGGGGAGGGTCAATTGTTGTTGTAAATAATACTATTAGATATTTTACGCCTTCAACCATAACAAATAGCACTGCTACTAAATTGGTAATTGAAACGGCTGGAAACTACGAAATAAGTGGAGGCACAATTAGCAGTGTTGAAAATGTTAGTGGTGGAAGCGTTACTATACTTATTAGCAATGGAGCCTCTACTCCTACTATTATAGGTTCTGGAATTACTTTAACTTTTCCAGACCAGCCTATAAGCATTACAAATATCTCAGCAGGTTCTCGCTTGCGTATCTACAATGAGACTACTGGTACAGAAACAGTAAACACTGTAGTGTCTGGTACATCTTACACATCTTCTTATCAAGAAGGAAACAACTACTCACAAGGAGATCAATTAGAAATAAGAGTTTCTAAAATTAACAAGTTAGAATTTAAAAGCGTTGTGATTGTTGGTGGTGATGGATGGTCACAATTAGTAGGCCAAGAAGATAATAATGTTTATATAGAATATGGTAAAGATGGATCTACTGTTTTTGGAATTTCATGGAACAGTACAAATATGCAGTTTGATTTTTCAGATTCTGATAATGAAATAGAAGGCGCAGATATAGCAGCTTGGTATTTTTACTTTATTACGACTCCCACTGGCATTGCAGAAGCTTTTGAAGCTATAAACTGGACACAAATCAATAGGATAACGAATAGAGCTTCTACAACTCCGATTAAATTCAATAATACAAAAACAGACCCTTTGATTATTAAAAATTGTTGGATTGATAGAGACGATGGAGTTTCAATTATTGCTGCTTCTTCTAATTCCATTCAGATTGACCCTCCAGCAGTTTTCACTTCAAATATAAATAATGTAGAGCAAATCCTTGAAAACACAGAAAAAATACAAAAAAAGACCAAACTAATTACAGCTTTATTGTAGACTTTTAAAAAAAAACGTGTAACATATTTATATATGCAGTTAGATTTCTCTAAACAAATAAAAGCGGCCAGATCAGGTCCAAAAAGCGCAGCGCAAACCCCTGCCGAACCAGAAGAAAGAAAAAAAGGATCTGCTGTTAATGAGCCCAACTCTGCTGCTAGCTCTATTACATTCAGCGAAAAAGTAACGCAATCTTTAAAAAATAAAGTAAAAGAACATAACGAAAAACACTCTAAAAAAGTTACTCTAGGAATGCTTAAAAAAGTTTATCGTAGAGGGGCTGGAGCTTTTTCAACTTCTCACCGACCTGGACAAACAAGAGGAAGTTGGGCAATGGCTCGTGTAAATATGTTTCTAAAAATGATGAGAGGGGGCAAGGTCAAAGACTCTTATCGAAAAGCAGACCAAGACGTAGCTAAAGCTTCCGAAGAGGAAGTGATGAATTTGTCTGAAATTTGCGCGTTTTTTGACGAATATTCGGACATAGAATTTTCTTTGGCAAAAATAGATTTGCTTTCTTCAAAAATCTCAGAAGAAGAAATGTATTTATATTCAAAAGCTGAAGACTGGGAATGTGAAACAGAAGCGGAAAAAAAGACTTTAAACAAACCTTTTAGAACTCCAAAAGGTTCAAAAAAATTTGCTGTTTATGTAAAAAACGACAAAGGAAATGTCATAAAGCTTCCTTTTGGAGATAAAAACCTCTCAATAAAAAGAGATAATCCAAAAAATAAAAAAGCTTTTAGAGCTAGGCATCAATGCGATACTAATCCTGGCCCTAAATGGAAAGCTAGATATTGGAGTTGTAAATTTTGGAGCAACAAGCCAGTTTCAGAAATACTTAAAGCAGAAGAGGATCTTTTAAAAATGAATCCTAGCCTTTCTCAAGCCGAAGAAGTTTTAGACGAAGATTATTAAAAATGACCAACGATTTTGCAGCTAAATCAATTTTATATAAAAATTTTCTAAAAGAAAAAGAAGAAATTTTAAAAATAAAAAAAATAGAGTCGCAAAAAAAAGGGGAAAAAATAAGCTCTAATGAAGCTTTTTGCATTTGGCTTACAAAATACAAGTCAAAGTGGAAAAAAACGCAAAATAAAAATTGACTTTACTTTTAACAAGCATAGTATATTTCTATGTCTGTTAAATTAGTATCTATTTCCCAACCAAAAGCTGAAAATATAAAATCAGCAGAAGATCTTGTTGCTTATTGCGCGAGAGTTTCTAACCCATCTAATCAGATGAACACAGAAACAGCGCCAAAATTATTAAGATACTTGATCAAACATAAACATTTTTCGCCATTTGAAATGGTGTCAATGACTGTTGAAATTAAAACAAGTAGAGCTATTGCCGCTCAGATTTTGAGGCATAGATCATTTTCTTTTCAAGAATTTAGCCAACGATATAGCAAGTCTACTAATTTTACAAATGTTGAGTTAAGACTTCAGGGAAAAACAAATAGACAAGTTGGAGATTGCCCAATAAATGATGAAGGCTTAAAACAGGAAATAGAAGATGTTCATAATCATTGCTCCGATTTATACAACTATCTGATTTCAAAAGGAGTAGCTAAAGAATCAGCAAGAATGATACTTCCTCTTTCTACAGAAACTACTATGTATATGGCAGGAACTCTACGTTCTTGGATTCATTACATAGAGTTAAGATCACAACAAGACACTCAAAAAGAACATAGAGAAATTGCCGAAAAATGTAAAACTTTATTTTGTCAAGAGTTTCCTGTTTTAGCGGAAGCTTTAGAATTTATTTAACAATAAACAATGGCTGAGTTTTTAGGAGTAGTATATACTATTTGTTTTTCTGTTTGTATATGGCCTCAAATTTTTAAAAGCATTAAAACAAAAAAAGTAGAAGATGTGAGCGTTTCTCTTTTTATTTTTTCAATAATTGGGTACGTTTCAGCCATATTTTACACCATTATAAAAGTAGGGTTTGATTTTTGGTGGATTTTAAATTACAGTTTAAGTTTGTTTTCTGCGCTGGTAATGTTAATTGTTTTTTTTAAATACAAAAAATGACACAAGAAAAATTAATAGAATATTCTTTAAATCTTAATACTGGTTACATTAGCCCAAAATTTTTAAAATACATAAAAAATCCAGAATTAAAAAATGGACATGTGTTTTTAAGTGTGGATAAAGGTCAGTTTTCTTTTATTTCGGCAAATCCAAAAGTAGACAAGCATAGACTTAATAACGCTTTATTTTTTATAAAAAAAGTAATTGATGATTTTGGCTTGAATTTAAATTTTAAGTTTATTTTAAACACTTATGACGAGCCCTCTATTGAAGATATTCCTATTTTTGGGTTTTGTGGGAACAGTTTCGAAAAAAAATCAAATATTTTAATTCCAGATCCTCATATAACAGGAAAGTATTTAGGAGTTAAAATTAAAGATGAGTTAAACTTTCAAGAAAAAAAAGAAAGCATTGTTTTTAGAGGTTCTGATACGGGGTCTTTTCCCATTGCTCGAAAAAACGAAAGAATAAATGCTTGCTGGAAAACAAAAGATGATACAAAAATTGATTTTAAAATTTCGAATTTCGTAAGATACTCAAAAGATATTTTAAAAGAATCAGGAGTAAATATTGACAAAATTAGCTCTCCGTATTTGTCCTTTAAAGACCAACTCCAACATAAATACATAGCAGATATAAATGGAAATTCAGCAGCGTGGGATAGACCTTGCTGGGTACTAGGGTCTAACTCTATTTTGTTTAAAATACAGACAGAAACCAAATCAGATGAAACTTGGTATTCAAGATACATGCTTCATCAAGGAATTGTGCCTAGACTAAATATAGAAGAGTTGAAAAAAGCTTCAAAAGAAAATTTTAATTTTTTAAAGTTATTGAACATATCTCCTACTACTTTAAATTCAAAACAAAAACAATTTAGTAAAATTCTTTTAGATTACTCCACTCATCAAATTTATTTAAAAGAGGTTTTGGTCAAGTATAACAAACAGTATAATTCTTAGTTTTTAATAAAAGTGAGTAGCTCAAAAATTAAATTTGGATCTAAAACAAATGGGCTAGGAGACATTTTGCTTCTGACTTCTATTTGTAAGTATGCTCCTAAACAATTTGTTATACAAATTCCAGAAAAACAAAAAAGATTTGCTTGTTTATTTGAAGGTTTAGCAGAAACGGAAATAACAGAAGCTATAAATACTTTAAGAGATCTGGGTGGAGGCCACTACTCTACAAGAAAATTAAGATGTTTTTTTAGAGAAGCCGATTTATTAGATAATAGACCCCTTGTCATTTATTCGGATTATGAATCTGAAGTTTGGGCGGATAACTTTTTAAAAGAAAATTGTTTTAATAAAAAACCTGTTGTATTTCAGCCTGATTGCAGCCCTCAATGGAGATCTGTTAGAAAAATGCCAGAACCTGTAGCAGACAAAGCAAAGCAAAATCTTTTAAAGCAGGGTTATTTTATTATAGATGCATCTGCTATAAAAACAATAGATTTAAAAAAATACATTTGCCTTCTTAGAAAAGTTGGTTTTTATGTCGGGGCAAATACTGGAGATTTTCATTTAGCTGTTTCTGTTGGGGCTGTATGCAATGTTTATGAACCTTCAAATAATCAATTTTTTAAAGACTACGAGTGGGATTATGAACATTCTTCAATAAAATATATAAAATTTTAAAAACATGAAATTAAATTTAGGATGCGCCAAAGACATAAGAAAAGGGTATAAAAATGTAGACCTTCACTACAAACACCCCGAAGTAATAAACGAAGATATATCGAACTTATCTTTCGTTCAGAACAATACTGTAGAAGAGATTGTCGCCCATGATATTATAGAGCATTTGCCTCTTAATAAATCTGCAAAATGTCTTAAAATATGGTTTGATTACTTGCAAAAGGGAGGAAAAATAAGCATTCAAACAACAAATTTTAATTTGATGATAAAAGCTTATTCTGAAAAAGTTTGGGATATTTGCGCTTTAAATTACATGCTTTTTGCAGGAATAAATTATACAGATGTAGGCTCTCAAGAATGCGATTTCCATAAAAGCGTTTATTCTTCTGAGTTTATTTTTCATTTATTAAAAAATATAGGGTATAAAAACATCAAAATAAAAGAAGACTCTATTGATGAAAACTTAAAATTTAATGCTTTTTCTCACAATTTAAATTTATATGTAACTGCTGAAAAATAAATAGAATTGTAAAGCTTTTTAAATAACATACATTTGTATGAAAAAAGTAATTATTAGCGGAGCTTCGGGTCAAGATGGCTCATATATGATAGATCACCTTTTGGAAACTACTGATTATGAAATCATTGGATGCGTAAGAAGAAAAACTTTAGAGCTTGATAATTTTTTCAAAAAACATTATAACAATTCAAGGTTTAGACTTGTTCATTTTGATCTAACAGACGTCCATTCTATAACTTCTTTAATAAAAGACGAACAGCCTGATTATTTTATCAACTTTGCAGCTCAAACTTTTGTTGGAGATTCGTGGGAAATGCCCACGTTACATTTTAAATGCAATGCAGAGTCAGTTCTTCACATGTTGGAAGCTATTCGCAATTTTTGCCCACATTGCAGGTTTTATTCAGCAGGCACTTCTGAGCAGTATGGAGACGTAGATTACAGCCCACAGGACATTAGACACCCATTTAAGCCTAGAAGCCCTTATGGAGCCGCTAAAGTCGCAGCAAACATGCTTGTAAAAGTCTATAGAGAAAGTTATGGCTTATATGCAGTTCATTCAATACTTTTTAATCACGAAAGCTCAAGAAGGCCAGAGTGTTTTGTTTCAAAAAAGATAACAAAAGCTGTAGCCAGAATAAAACGAAGCATAGACAAAAAAGAATCTTTTGAACCTCTTGAGCTGGGAAATTTAAATGCTCAAAGAGACTGGAGCCATGCCAAAGATTTTGTCAAAGGAGTGTGGCTAATGCTTAATAAAGAAAAACCTAGAGACTATTTATTAGCTTCAGGAGAGACTCATACTGTTAAAAAATTTGTAGAGCTTTCTTTTAAACATGTTGGTGTTTTTGGAGACTGGAAAGGAGAAGGGGATCAAGAAACCTTTATCTTAAAAAATTCGAATCAATGCCTAGTGAAGGTTAATAAAAAATTTTACAGACCAGCAGAAGTCTCTTTATTACTAGGAGACCCTAAAGAAGCAGAAAAAGAATTGAATTGGAAAAGGGAAATTTCATTTGAAGACTTAGTTAAAAATATGGTGGATGACGACCTTGGTGTTTAATTTTTTTGTATTGACATTTTTCAAACAAAAATTAACATAAAAAAATGACATCTGACAAGGTTAAAAAAATAACCCCGCATAGAAGAAAATTAAACATTTTAAGCAGGCTTCTTGACATTCCAGAAAAACAAAAAAGGTTTTTTTATGCTAGGGAAATGAAATTTTTAAAAATTTTAGAAGAAAGATATTCTTTAGATTTTTTAGAAATAATTACTTTTCCAAAAAAATATGACAGTTTGGCCATTTTAGTTTCAAAAGAGCTAAAACAAACTATGAATAAAAAATGGAATAATTTTAATTTTAAAATTGACACTTCAAAATACCAAAAGTATAATATAGGAAAAAAATCAGGAGAAGATTTTATACCTACAAAAAAACAATTAAAAAGAACAAAAGATTTATTTAAATGAGCGACAAAGATTCACAACTACTAGAAAAATTCTTAAAAGAAACAAAAGGTCAACATTATAATTTTGAAGATACTATTGATTATAAAGTCTCAAGCGGGTCTTTGCAGCTCGATTTAGTTTTAGATGGCGGGCTTGGGCCAGGGCTACATAGATTTGTAGGAATGAATGAAGGAGGAAAAACTTCATCAGCTTTAGAGTTTATGAAAAACATGCTTAACAGCGTTCCAAAATCAAAAGGATTTTATATCAAAGCAGAAGGAAGGCTTTCTCCAGAGATGCAAAAAAGATCTGGAGTAAAATTCGTTTTTAGCGCTAAAGATTGGGTAGAAGGAACATGTTTTGTATTTGAAAGTAATATTTACGAAGTTGTTGTTGACGCTATACACCAACTTGTAGAACAAAACGAGGAAAAAAATAAATATTGTTTTTTGCTTGATTCTGTAGATGGCTTGATTTCTAAACAAGATATTGAAAAGTCTTTTTACGACTCTAATAAAGTTGCTGGGGGAGCAGTAATCGCAGCCAACTTTATGAAAAGAATGTCTATTAAGCTTGCTAAAAGAGGACACATGGCTTTTTTTATTAGTCAAGTAAGGGCTGATATTACTTTAGATCCATACTCAAAAGCTCCTGTTCGACAAACTACAGCTACAGGAGGAAATGCATTGCTTCATTTCGCTAATTACATTATGGAATTTGAACCTAGATTTAAAACAGATTTAATTGTTCAAGATCCAACTAAAAAAACTGTAGATTTAAAAACGAATCCTATTATTGGCCATTGGGCAAAAGTAACAATTAAAAAGTCTCCAAACGAAAAAACAAACAATAAAATTCTTTATCCTATTAAGTATGGAAGAGTAGGTGGAAAATCTATTTGGGTAGAAAAAGAATTAATTGATTTAATGTACATGTGGGAATTTATTAGGAAAAAGGGAGCGTGGATCATGATAGAAGAAGAATTAAAAGAATTAGTCAAAGAAGTTGCTCCAGATCTTCCCAACAGTATTCAAGGCGAAAATAACCTTTTTAAAACGATAGAAGGTAACGAAAAGCTTTCTAAATTTTTAGTTGATTATTTTAAGTCAAACATACACGAATCTGTGTAATAGTATATAATATGGCCTTGACCTCTTGCATATCTATAGTTTTGATTTTTTAGATCTTTATGTAACGTCAAGGTTCTTCTGTTCTTTCTCATCTCTGGCCCTTGATCCTCCTATCCAGTCCTTAGCGATTGTGAAGAGCCTTGGGCATTCTTAATGCTGCGCGGCAGATCCTCCAAGCCTTATGGCTTTGGATATGGCTTTTCCCTCTTTCGCCCGATAAGTAAAGAGGCTTCTTTAAAAACCGACCAACAAACCAGAAGCAGAACTGGGACAGCTTTAAGTGCTTGGAAACAAATGCTACGAGGTTTTCATTGTTCGGTTCCTCAGCTTTTTTAACACACTCGCTACGCCTCTTTTTCTAAAAAAAATGCGTATAAAGGGCGAGTATTTTTAGTAGGCCCCCTGTGCCTCTGGCTTCCAAAGTGGTTGCTAATTCCTTCCCAAGTGCTGACGAGTGCGTTAGGGTCGGTGCGTACATCAGGGGGTTTTTATTTCTGTAGGGAGGTTAGGTAGCCGAGGAAGTCTCATAAGCTTCTTGAGCAGGTTCAATTCCTGCCCCTGCAACCAAAAAAAATAAGACTTAATATATTATATAAATAACTGAGTATCGAGCGTTTACTTATAATATGTTATTCACTAGCCTTCCTCTAATAGCGATAAGACTCCATGCTTGATCATGGTGAATGTGGGTATGCGAATCCCACAGGCTAGCCCTTTAGTTCCATAGTTTAATCGGCAAAAATCCCGTAGTCACATTCGGAGTCCCCAGTTCAAATCTGGGTGGAACTTACACAATAACACCTCTCACGCCTTTGGTCTGCATTGCGGACGCTTAATGGACTGGGCTTTTCTCGGTCGGGCGCACCAGAGGGGTTACTTTTAAAATAAAATAAAAAAATGAAATTTAAATCCATCACATCTGGAAAAGAAAAATATTTAAAAAATCCATTTAGATTCAAGATAAAATGGAACGGCAAATGCAGAAGCAAATTTCAGTCTGAAGTGAGAAAGTATTTGTATAATTATTGGAAATACGATAGCGTTTACGAAGAATTTCCCATAATAGGAACCAAGCTTTCTTTGGATTTTTACAATCACACAAAAAAAATAGCAATAGAAGTTCAAGGAGCTCAACATTTTAAGTTTGTAAAACACTTTCACAAAACAAAAGCTAATTTTTTAAGACAAATTCGCAGAGATGATAAAAAAATGGAATTTTGCGAATTAAACGACATTAAACTTATAGAAATTTATCCAGACGATGAATTATCTGAAGATTTTTTTATAAAAATGCTGCATTCGGTGTAATATAACACAAATGGAAAAACCTAAATTTAACCAATTTCAGCTTCCAGAAGCTATTTTAAACCAACTGTACGAACTAACTGGAGGCGCAGATTGTTACAAAGGTTTTTTTATTGCTTATTGCGATGAAGAAGGCAGTCCAATAATATACACAAGTTGTGATTCTCAAATTACTGAATCGGGGCTACTTAAATCAATGGAAAATTTTTTAAAAAATTACAGCCAAAACAATCTTGAAATAAGTCAGCATTAAAAACTTCTTGACTATTTCGCCTTTTGTGATAATATAAAAGGATGATATATAGTCTTGAAATTGAAAAACAAGTTTTAGCAGCTTTTATACAAAAGCCCAAGCTTTTAGTAAATTTTAATCATTTGATTAGCGAGGCCGATTTTCACAATGGCTCTCTTTTACATAAGACTCTTTTTGCTGTTTTAAAAAAAGCCTGCCAACAAGAAGAGTCTATTGACGAAGTTGTATTAGTTCAAAGAGTTAAAGAGCTTGGAATAAAATTCGAAGAAGATCTGTCTCTTATTGATTATGTAAAATCATTGTCGATGAGAAAGATTCATTCCGAAGAAAAAATCAAATCTGTTGTCCAAGAATTAAAAAAGTATAGCGTAAGGCGAGAAATATACAAAACAGCAAAAGACATAGCTGATTCGATGAAAACTATGTCTCCAAATGAATCGTATTTAGGCATAATTGAATCTGCGGATAAAATTTACAACGATAAAGTAAATTTATTTGAAGTAGGCAGCGATATTCCAGAAAACATTTACGACTCAATGGAGGAATTCATTGAAGAAAGAGGAAATAACCCTATTGAAGAATTTGGCATGATGGGGCCACATAAAAAAGTTAATGATATTTATGGCTCTCTTTTAAGACCAGGAAATATTACGGTATTTGTTGCTCGCTCAGGAGTCGGCAAAATGAACCCTTTATACACAAAGGTATTAACTCCTGACGGTTTTACTGAAATGAGAAATATTTCAGTAGGGTCTGAGGTTGTTTGCCCTAATGGAAAAATTTCAAAAGTTTTAAAAACATTTGACCATAAGAATAAAGATGTCTATAGAGTGACTTTTGAAGATGGAAGATATAGTGATTGTGGATTAGAGCACTTATGGAAAGTCTCTTACAAAAACAAAAGTTTTAAGTCTAACTGGGTAGTTTCAGATACGCAACAAATTAAAAATGTATTAAACGAAGGCCATGAAGTTTACATTCCTTTAGTTCCTGAAATCAAAAATTATGAAGAAAAACTAAAAAAATTAAAACTCTTTATTAAAGAAAGGACGGAATCTTCTCAAGAAGATCCTAACAGTTTAAATTACCTAACAAAAACAAAAACATTAGCAGAAAAAGTTCAAAAATTTGCATGGGCTTTGGGGGCAAAAGCAAAAATTTCAAGTTTAAAAATTTCTGACGATGACATATTCAAAGTTAAAATTGAAATCCCTGATTTTAGAAACGAAAACTCTACAAAACTTCAAATTGTAGCCGTTCAAAAACTAGAAAAAAAAGAAGACTGTCGATGCATACAAATTGACGAAAAAGAGCATTTATACATTATTGATGAATTTATTGTTACGCATAACACTCAATTATGCATGGATTATTCCACTAAGGTTTCCGCAAAATATGATGTACCTGTATTGCATTTTGATAATGGAGAAATGAGCAAAGATGAACTGGTAATTCGTCAATGTGCAGCTCTTTCTGGAATTCCTCCCCACTTATTAGAAAGTGGCAAATGGAGGCAGGCTGGAGACGAAACCGTTCAAAAAGTAAGAAGCGTTTGGAAAAAAATAAAAAATTTAAAATTTTACTATTATAATGTAGGAGGAATGGAAGTAGATTCCATGATTAACACATTAAAAAGGTTTTATTATTCTAAAGTGGGCAGAGGAAACAAAATGATATTTTCTTTTGATTATATTAAGACCTCTTCAGATAGCGGATTTGGCAATAAAAATGAATGGCAGCTTGTAGGAGAAATGGTAGACAAGTTTAAAAAAACCATCCAAAAAGAAATTTTGGAAGACGGAGCTCCAGTAATACCAATGATTACATCTGTGCAGTCCAATAGAAGCGGAATAACAACAAACAGAAATAGCTCTAACATTATTGACGACGAATCTGTGGTTTCTCTTTCTGACAGGATCACTCAGTTTTGCTCTCACATGTTTATTTTAAGACAAAAAACTAATGACGAAATGGCAGAAGAGGGTAGTCAATTTGGGACGCACAAATTAATTAATGTAAAATCTAGACACTTGGGTAAAGATGTTGCTGGTGCGGTAGAGCCTGTTCAAGTAGGAGACGATCTTAGAAAAAACTTCATTAATTTATCTTTTAGAAACTTTAACATAACAGAATGTGGGGATTTAAGAGATATTGTTTATTTTAGAAATTCTTCTGAAGATTTATCTACAGATTCTGTCGATAATGTTCCTTCGTTTGATGATTTATGAGCTCTTACAAATCCTCATTAGAAAAATTAGGGTACAGGCTTCAAGATTTTGGAGATCATTGGAGAACTCGCGCTGTTTACAGAAATGGAAAAACAGCAACGTCAGTCCTCATTTACAAAAACTCTGGAGTTTGGAGAGATTTTGGAGGGGATGAACAATCAAAGCCTTTTGAACTTTTAGTTCAAGAAACTTTAAAAACAAAAGACCCTAAAATACTAAAGCAGTATTTAATTAATGGCTCTCAAAGCAACCAGCCCAAACAAGTAATTTATGAAAGAATAGAAATGGAAAAAATTTATCCAAAAGAATATTTGCAAGAACTTTTGCCAATTACTGAGTTTTACGAAAAAAAGAAAATACAAATTTCTGTTCAAAAAGAATTTGATTGTGGGTATGCAGGCTCAGGAAAAATGTATAGGCGCATTGTTTTTCCTATTTATAATTTAGATGGGCAAATACATGGCTTTTCGGGAAGAACTGTTGCAACTCAGAAAGACTCTTCGACAGGAATTCAGCCTCCAAAATGGAAACATATAGGCAAAAAACATAATTGGATTTATCCACATCATATTTCACGAGACCACATTAGCGAAAAAAAAGAAGTTATTTTGGTCGAAAGCATAGGGGATTGTTTAGCTTTGAATCAGTCTGGATACAAAAATGTTCTTGTTACATTTGGTTTAACTGCGTCATCAAAACTTATATCTTATTTAAATGCATTTGATTTAGATAGGATTATAATATCTACAAATGACGATTCTTCAAAAGAAGAGAATGGAGGTCAAATTGCTGCAATAAAAACAGCAGCTAAGTTATCTCAAATTTTTGACTTAGACTTAATAAAAATTAACCCTCCAACAAGTAACGACTTTGGAGACATGCTTCAAGAAAATGAATGTTTTGAAACATGGTATCAAAGAAAAGACCGTTGGGCTTTAAGCGATCCAAAAATTCAGCTTTGGATAGTAAAAAAAATACAAACGTCGGAAAAACTAAGTAAAAGTGTCGATTGCAAAAAGTTAATAAAAATTTTAAAAAAATGAAAGTAAAATTATCTGCTAGTAGAATAAAAACAGCTCAATCTTGTAGTTGGAGGTACTATTGTTCTTATATCTTAAAACTTCCAGACAAGAGTAATGATGGAGCGAGCAGAGGATCTGTGTGTCATAATGTTTTTGAGTATTTATCAAAATTAAAAACAAAAAATTACTACAATAAGATTGTAAAAAATCAAGACCCTTTTTGCGTTCCTGCCGTGAAAAAGATGATAACATCTATGGCCAAAGAGCTAAAAGTAGATGACGAAGAAAACATGGCTTTGATTAAAGAAATGATTCTTAATGGATTAAGTTGTGATTTTCATGGAGAAGAACTAGGCGTTCCTGACGAAGCTCATGCAGAGTTGAATTTTGATATAGAAGCTAACGGCTATCACATTAGAGGTTTTATTGACCAGCTTTTTTTGTACAAAGATAAAAAAATAGCGTTGATAAGAGACTACAAAACTTCAAAATCAGTATTTCAAGGAAAAGAAATTTCAGATAACTTGCAAGACTACATATATTGTTTAGCTATAAAACATCTTTTTCCAGAATATGAGAACAGGCAATCAGAATTTTTGTTTTTAAAATTCGACTTAAAAAATAAAGGAAGATTAAAAATGGAATCCATTGAAGAGGATGATATGGATGGATTCGAAATACAACTATCTTCTATTCAAAACTGGTTAGAAAACTTCGACGAAAATGACGCAAAATCTAATTTTGCAGCAAAAAAGAGGTATCCTACCGATAAGAGCTTTAGCGGCCCTTTAATGTGCGGTTTTGCCAAAACAAAGGGGCAATTAAAAATAGATGGGTCTCCAATGTGGGCATGCCCAATGAGGCATCCGTTTTCTTATGTTAAAATTTTAGATTCAAAAGGTAATTTTTTAAAATCTGTTTTTGAAGAAGATTTTTCAGAAGAAGATGTTCCAGAAAACGGAAGTTTTGAAAAACAAGAATATTTAGGATGTCCACACTTTTATAATTGACTTTGTGTAAAACCTAAATAACATAAGAAGTATGTTACCTTTGTTCAAAACACATGCTTCGATTGGCAAAAGCATTCTTCGTATTGAAGATGTAAAACGAATATCTGACCAAAACAAACTTGATGAAGTTTATTTTGTAGAAGATACTATGGTTAGTTTTCCAGAAGCCTTTAGGGTATTTGGAGAAAAATTGAGATTTGGATATAGGTTTTTTGTTTTTAATGATGACGAATCAGAAGATTCAAAAAGCAGAATGGTTGTCTTTGCTAGTGGGGACGATGGATGCAAAGAGTTATATGATCTTTACACAAGAAGTTTTAATGAAAAGCTAAAAACCCCTTGGGATGATTATAAAAACTTAAAATTTGTAGTTCCGTTTTATGACTCCTTTCTTCATAAAAATTTAGTTAGTTTTTCTAACTGCATGCCAAGCATACCAGATAAAATAGTTTTTTTTATAGAACAAAATAACTTACCTTTTGACCAGTTTATTGAAGAAGCAGTAAAGCGCTGCGTTATGTCAAACCCCAAAAGAAAAATAATTAAATCAAAGTCAATTTATTACGAAAAGAAAAAAGATATTGAAGCTTTTCAAACTTATAAGGTGGCTTGTAATAGACAAATGGGTAGAAATTTTGATTTATCAAACCCAAATCTTGAGGCTTTTGGGAGCGATTGTTTTTGCATAGAAGATTGGGAAAAATAATGGAAGACCTATTAAGATTTAAATTTAATCAAAAATATATTAATTTTGACGCGGAAACAGAGGGTCTCAACCTCGTTTCTTCTCGCCCTTGGCAAATTAGCTGGATAGAAGCAGTGGGGAAAAAAATAACCGCCAGAAAAAATAAATTTATTTGGTGGGATGATTTAGACATCAGCAATGCGGCTGCTATAGTAACTAGATTTGACAAAAGATATTACTTCGATGAAGGTTTGCAAAACAAAACATATCGGATTGATGAAAAAGTTTTTAAAACAGAAAGTCCTCTGTCTGTATATTCAGAAATAATAAACAAATTAAATCAAAAAGATTTTATAATTGTCGGCCAAAATATTCTTGGCTATGACATCTATATTTTGGGGGTATTAGCAAAAAAATTAGGATTAAAAATTGACTACTCTTTTGTTAGTAGAATTTTTGACACAAAGGCCGTGGCAATGGCACTTGCAAAAGAAAATAAAACTCCTGATAAAGAAGATTTTCTATCTTGGCAAATTAAATTTTTAAACCATAGAGAAAGAAAAATAAAAACAAATCAAAAATTTTTACTACAAAAATACGAAATAGACTTCGAAGAATCAAAACTTCACGATGGTATTTATGATGTTGAAAAAAACTTTGAGATTTTTCAAAAACAAATTTGGGAATTAGACATTTAAAAAACAAATACAGAACTAAATTTAAATTATGGACAAAGTAGACTCAAGATACCCTCATACTTACGCCTGCGATTACCTTCGCGAAAAAGTCACAAACGATGATGGCACTATCCTGTCACGAGCGGTTATGGCAAAAGCTCAGGCTGTTATTGCTGATGCAATGGGAGTTGACGAAAAGGTAGTTTCTAACTCTCTTGCGGACAAGTTTATTGGAGCAGATAAAAAAACAACAACATCTAACTTTAATCACTTAGCTTTGTTAGAAAAATGGGAGAAAAGTTTTTTCACTTTAGAAAAAGAGTATAATAAGCTAAAAGATGTTTTTTACATTAGTCCCGAAAGTAAAATGAGTAAATCAATGCATCTAGTATTTGATAGTTACACGGACTCTTTAGAAAACTTTTTAAAAGATGATGAAGAGTGGATGCTTTGGTATTGCTGGGAAAATGACATGGGAAGAAAAAAAATGCAGGCAAAAGCTGCAAATTGGCCAGAAAGCAAGCCTATCTGCAATATTCAAGACCTTCTTTCTTTAATTGCTAATCAAGCAGATAGCTAAAAACAAAATAAAAAATGTTAAATTTAAAGCCTTACGCAGACCCAATGCCAGCAGGAGTAATCTTGCCAAAAATTGAAGTAGAAAGGAAAGTTTATTATGATTTAGATTTAGACCCTAAGACTTCAAATTTTAATTTGCTTAGAGCTTTGTGCTTAAGAGGGGTCGAGCAAAGGCAAATAAACAAACTAAAAAATAAAAACGAGTATTACGACAGAGTAAAAATGGAACTGTCTGTATTGCAAGAGCTTGGTTTTGTAGATTATATTCTTTTAAATTGGGACGTTCTTAATTTTTGCCATCGCAATGAGATACCTACAGGTCCAGGAAGAGGATCAGCAGCAGGGTCTCTAGTCTTGTACCTTCTTAAGGTAACAGACATTGATCCAATAAAATATGATTTGTTCTTTGAAAGATTTGTTTCCAAAAGCAGAGCTAAAAAAATAACTCACAAAGGAATAGATTATATTGACGGATCTCTTTGCCCCGATGTTGATAATGATATATCGTATGACAGAAGAAGCGAAGTTATTGAATATATTGAAAAAAAACACAAAGGGAAAACCTGCAAAATTCTAACTCTTAATACTTTAAGCAGCAAATTATGCATTAAAGAATGCGCGAAAATTGTTGCGGGAATGTCGGAAGAGGAAGTTAATGAAATTAGTTCTTTTATTCCTAAAGAGTTTGGGAAAGTGGCAAATCTTCAAAAAGCTTATGACGAAAGTGATAAATTTAAAAAATTTGCAAATCGCAATAAAAAAACATTTGAAATAGCAAAAAAATTAGAAGGCTTGAATAAAAATACAGGAGTTCACCCTTCGGGAATTGCTATTAGCTCTTGTCAAGTTGAGCAAATAATGCCCATGCAAAAAACAAATGATGGGCAGTTTGTTTCAGCTTACGACATGAATGATGTAGCCTCTTTAATGGTAAAGTTTGACATATTGGGGTTAAGGACACTTTCTGTTATTCATGATACATGCAAACAACTAAATAAAAACATTGAAGATATAGATACGGAAGACGAAAATCTTTATAAAAATTTTAAAAATATTGAAGCTTCCAAGGGCCTTTTTCAAATTGAAGCTGATACAAATTTTAAAGTTTGTAAAAAAATAGAGCCTAAAAATTTAGAGCAATTATCTGCGGTTGTTGCTATTGCTCGTCCAGGAGCTCTTGATTACTTAAATACTTATTCTGATTACGTAAAAACTGGAGAATTTCAATCTGTAAATAGCTTTTTTGACGATATTCTTTCTTATACTGGAGGCATCCCCTTGTTTCAAGAGCAGTTAATGAAGATGGCGGTAAAGGTAGGATTTACGTTAGATGAATCTGAGCAAATTAGGCGATGCGTTACTGGGGATACCAGATTCATGTCGAAAAGCAGAGGATGGATAAAAATAGATGACCTGCTTAAAGAAGGTTACAAAGATGATGAGTTTTTACTAATTGACGAATGGGGAAATGAAATTTGGAAACCTATTTCTGATATTTGGTCTAATGGGAAAAAGCAAGTTAAATATGTAGAAGCGGACAATGGAATGACTGTAAAGGCGTCTCAACATCATCAGTTTTTTACTGATAATGGTTGGAAAGCTAGAAATAGATTATTAAATAGTGACTATCTAGGGATTACTTTTAATGCTGATAATTTTGGTCAAAAAACTATAAGTAGTGATCTTGCTGTAGTTTTAGCTGGAATGATGACAGAAGGGTATTTTGTTCATGGAAAAATGGCAACATTTACTAATTTTGATAAAGACGTTTATGATCAATTTTTAAAAAGCTCAATAAAGGTTTTTGGGTCTGACAATGTTAGACAAAGAAAATGTGGCAAAGTAATAGGTTTAACCTTGTTAGCTCAAAATGTATTGCTAAAATACATGAAAAGAGGCAAAAGCGCCAACAAAACAATTCCAGAAATAATTTTTAGACAAGATAAAAATACAATATCAAAGTTTATATCTTTTGTTTTTGCTTGCGAAGGAACAATAACAGAACAAGAACTTTCTATTACTTCAAAAAGTAGAGGGTTAATAAACAAGCTTCAGTTGCTTTTTTGTCAATACGGAATAAGAACGTACACAAACATTAAGAAAAATAAAGAATATGGAGATTACCATGTTTTGCATGTTTCATCTTCTATGAAAGCTAAGCACTTAAAACTATTTAGAGAAAATTTTTCTGAATATCTTCAAGAGTACAAATTAAAAAAAATAGACAAGCACTTATCAAAAAAAGAAAACTCCTGTTTTTCAGGATCAACAGGAGAAGATATTCCTTTTAATATTGTTCAAAAATTTATGAACCAGTATCCACACGTACCTAATTCTTTAAAATGTGCAAGTGGGAGGCTTTATAAAAACGGAACAAATATTAATACTGATGTATTTAAAAAGTTTTGTAAAAAATCTAAAGACTCAAAATGGCAACAATTTGCCAAAGGAAGCCTTAATTTTTCAAAAGTAAAAAATTTAAATAAAGAAATTAGAGAAGTTGAGGTGTTTGACTTTTCGGTAGATGAATCTACTCCTTTCATAGTTGCAAATGGAATGATTATTCATAACTGCGTCGGCAAGAAAAAAATCAAAGAAATGGCAACATGGGAAGAAAAAATAAAAAACAAGATTGAAGAAAACAACCTAGATAAAAATGTTGGAGAAGTTCTTTGGAAAGTTGCTGAAGATAGCGCTAAGTATAGTTTTAATAAAAGCCACGCTGTTTCATACGCCACTGTAAGCGCAATGACAGCATATTTAAAATTTAAATATCCCAAGGAGTTCTTTTTAAGCCTTCTTAAAATGACAAAGCATGAGCCAGATTCTCACGCAGAAATCGCTTTGGTTAATCAGGAACTGTGTTTATTTAATATAAAACTACTACCTCCTGACTTATCAAAATCTAATATTGACTTTGATATAGAAGGAAACAATATTAGGTATGGATTAAACAGCATAAAAGGCGTTTCCGAGAAAACTTTAGAAAATTTAATTGAATTTAGAGACGCCCAACAAAATAATCAAACAAAATATGATGTTTTTTTAACAGCAAAACAATGCGGGATAAACATTGGAGTTTTGTCTGGATTAATTCAAGGAGGCGTAATGGACTCTTTTTGTGAAAAAATTAACGAAATACCTAATCGATGCAGGTTGGTTTTAGAAGCTCAATCTTTTAATATTTTAACAGAAAGAGAAAAGAGAAATGCAATTCAGCTTGGAGAAAAATTTAATTTTGACATTTTAAAAACAGTACAATCTTTTATTACTGAATCTTTAGTTGGCGACGATAACAAATTGATTATGAAAAAATCAAGATTCGAGACCTATAAGAAAAAATACTCTTCTTACAGATTGATTTACGAAAAAAACAGAAAACATTTAAAATTTGCAAATTGGTTTTTTGAAACAAAGTATTTAGGATACAGCCACTCTACAGAAATCAAAAAAGTGTTTAAAAACTGTTCTAATTTGGTTAATACTTTGGACTTGAAATCTGTGCAAAAAAATGACAGAGTAAAATTAGTTGGAGTAGTTACCAAGTGCGTTACTCGAAAAAGCGGTAGCGGAAACAAGTATATGATGGTGGAGGTTCAAGATGATTTTGGAAAAGCAAATTTTATGATAATAAATAATCGTAGAGATGCTAATTTAGATCGTTATGTAAATAATGGAGGAAAAACGCCAAAAGAAAATCAAATAGTATTTATTCATGGCTCAAAATCTGATAATATCATTTTTGGAGATAACCTATCCATCCTAGACGAAAAAATTTACACAAAACTTTCAGAAATTAAGTAATGGATTTTTCAAAATTTAACCTAACTCCGTCTGCAAAAAAAGCAATTGAAAATTCTCAATTGGTGGCTGAAAAGTTCGATCATTTAAAGACTATAGATGCCCATCTTTTTTTATCGATACTTTATTTAGATCATATCAATATAGATCATGTTCTAGATATTAGTGAAATTTCAAAAGAAGCAATTGTTCAAAATTTTGAAGTTGTTTTGTCCGAATACAAAGAGCCTAAAAGGAAAAAACAAATATTTGCTCCCGAAATCAGGTCCATCTTAGAAGACGCTTCTGTTATCGCTTCTAAATTTGCAAGCGGATATATTGGAATTGATCATATTCTTGTTTCTATTTTGGAAACTAGGCAAGATGTTATTGAATTTTTTAATTTTTTTGAAATAAATATTGAAGATTTTAAATGCAAATTAAAAAATGCTATTGAAAACGGGATAGAAGGAGAAGAAGAGCCAGTTTATGCCGCAAGCCCCTCGCATTCAGAACAAAACTCTAATTCTTTTGATATTTCTTCATTTTGCGAAAACTTAAATGAAAAAGCTTTAGAAAAAAAAGATCTTGAAATTTTTGGAAGAGAAAAAGAAATCAATAGAATATTTCAAATTTTGCTAAAAAAGAACAAAAGCAATGTCATTTTAGTAGGAGATGCTGGAGTAGGAAAATCAGCCATTGCAGAAGGACTTGCAGAAAAAATACAAAAAAGAAATTGCCCAGATCTTTTATTAAACAAGCAAATAATTTCTTTAGATCTTGCTTCGTTGGTTTCAGGAACTATTTTTAGAGGACAGCTAGAAGAAAAAATAAAAAATATTTTGAAAAAACTTTCAGAAGAACAAAAATATATTTTGTTTATAGATGAAATTCACACCATCATAGGAACAGGGGGACAAGAAGGGGGTTTAGATTTTGCAAATATTATTAAGCCAGCCTTGTCTAGAGGAAATATATCTTGCATAGGAGCTACAACGAGCGATGAATACGAAAGATATTTTTCAAGGGACTCTGCTTTAAACAGAAGGTTTGAAAAGATAGAAATAAACGAACCAACAAAAGAAGAGACTTTAAAAATAATAACTTTAGCAAAAAAGAATTACGAAAAATTTCACAAAGTAAAGTACAAAAAAAATGTACTACAAGAAATTGTAGATTTATGTGATATTTGCTTAGTAGATCAAAAGTTTCCAGATAAAGTTTTTGATGTTCTTGATGAATCTGGAGCTCAAACCAAAAAGTTAAATATAGTCAGGCCAGAAGAAGCCAAAGAAATGGAAAAAAAACTTGCCGATTCTGAATTTAAGTCATCAAACGATTACGAAGATTTTTATAAAAAATATAAAAATATAATGCAAAATTGGTCTAAATCTTTAGAAAATAAATATTTTTCAGTTAGAATGGATACTGTGCATTATATTTTTTCTCAAAAACTAGATATACCTAAAGAAGAAGTTAAAAACAGATCTTTAAAACAGCTAAACTGTAAAAAAAGAATAGGTTTTTAAACAATACAAAAAAAATGAAAAAAAATAAAAAAGTAAATAATATCGTCAAAGCGATGAATGAAAGCAAAGGTCGCTTTTTCGGCCTAAAAACTCGGCAAGGTGAAAATCTTAACGCTAAGTTTATTCGAGAAACCCCTGAGTACGTTTTAGTGCGAGACAGAAACTCAAATAGAGTTAGAAAGTTCGCAAAAACAAGCTTAAAAAGTTTTTCAATGGGAAGCGTCCAAGTATAAAATTCAAAGCGGTAGAAATACCGCTTTTTTTGTGTAATATAGCTTTATGGAAAAACAAGCTGGCTTTAAAAATTACGTATTGGTTGACCCCAATCCAAAAAAAGAAAATAAAGAAGCTTCTGAATTTGAAAAAAGCCTAATTGAAAAATATTTAAAAAACATAGTTCTGTTAGAGAATTTTCAAATTAAAGTAATTAATGAAAATTTTTTCTATACCAGTTATTCAATAACAAACAAAAATAAAAAATACTTATTAAAAGTTAGCACAGATCCAGAAAACAAAAAACTCCAAACAGAAAAAGAAGCTTTAAAAACAATAAATCCTTTAGTCTGCCCTGAATTGATCAATTATGAGCTAAATGACGAATACGGAATAGAATTTTTGCTTACTTCTTGGGAAAATGGAGACAATATGGAGAATATTGGGATAGACGGATTCATTTATAATTTAGGTACTTTTTCGGCTGTTTTAGACGCGGTTCACGAATCAAGCACTTTAAAAATCCCATCGTTTAAAGATAAATTTGAAGAAAATAATTCCATCTGCGAAGCGAAAGACTTAATTGACCCTCAAGAACTTGTTTTGTTTGAAAAACTAACAGGGCTATCAATAGACGGGTTCAAAGAACTTCTTTATCTAATTAAAGAAAAATTTTATACAAATTACAAAGAAGATGTTTCTGTTTTTTGCCATTCGAATTTAAAATTTTCTAATATCCTTTATCAATCTGAGTACATTAAATTTATCAATTTTGAGCATAGTCATGTTTCAGATATTTATTATAGTCTTTTAAAATGTATTAATAATACAGGATTATACTACAGCGACAAAAAAGTAAGAAGTTTTTTATCTTTGTACCATAAACATTCAGAAATAGTTAAAAATTTAAACCTTCAAGACTTTTTGCAAACTTTTGAATCTAAAAAAGAAATAAATAGAGTTTTTGTCTTTCAAGACCTTCTTTGTAAGATTTTGTTTCATTTCTTCGCTTATGGAGCTTTTTCTAAGAAAAAATCTTTAAATCATTTTATGTATGTTTATTTAAACATCAAACCTACAATTGAAAAGTTTTTTCCAGAATATATAGAATCTTTGGACAGGTTGTTTTTTACCCCTATGCAGACTGTAAAAACTTACAATATTGAAGAATTAAAATCCGCACAATCTGACTATATTAATACGTCAATAATGTAGAATAATTTCATTATTGCTTTATAATCAAGCATGAAGCAATATGATATTTACAAGCCAAATTCTAGTAATACTGGGTGCGCCTTTTCTTTTAAAATAGTAGAAAAAGATAAAGACCAAAACCCAATGAAGCCTTCTTTCTTGATTCAGTCAATTAAGCAGGCCAGTTGGGATAGTAAAAAAAGAACAGGATCTTTTAAAGCAAACGCCTCAGACAAAGAGAAAAACATACACGTTAAGCTTGGCGTGAATGAAGTTGGAGGAATGCTTCACGCTATTGAAAGCTATACAGAATTTTCTGCTTTTCATAGTTACAATGATGATAAGACTCAAATTCTTTTTAAGCCTTATTTAAAAAAAGATAAGACAAGAGCGTTTTCTTTTACTATTGTAAAAAACTCTTCTTTAAGATTTGGGATGGGTGTTGAGCTTTCAGAAGCTAGGGTCATGAAGGGATTCTTTGAACTTTTCTTAAATAAATTCTTCAACTACTAATAAGGCCGTCATTTGAAAAAAAAGAAAAAAATCTTAATTCATTCTGACAGCGCTAAAGCTTATACAGGCTTTGGCAAAAACATGAAAAATATATTAAAGTATTTATACTCAACAGGTAAATACGATTTAATAGAATTTTGTAACCATGCAAAATGGGGAGATCCTTCTCTCTCTTTGCGCCCTTGGACATGCCAAGGATCTTTTCCCAACAATCCTTCAACACTTAGTTTGTTAAACAATAATCCTAGTAGAGCTCGATCTGCTGGTTATGGAGCTGAAACTATAGATCTCGCCATAAAAGAATACAAACCTGATGTTTATTTAGGTATTCAAGATATTTGGGCCTTCGGAGGGTTTTGGGACAAGCCTTGGTGGGACAAAATAAACAACATGATTTGGACAACCTTGGATAGCCAACCAATTTTACCACAAGCGGTAGAAGCAGCGCCAAAAACAAAAAACTTTTATGTTTGGTCTTCGTTTGCAGAAAGAGACTTAAATGAATTGGGACACGAGCATGTAAAAACTCTGCATGGGAGCGTAGACCCTAAAGACTTTTATTGTTTGCCTAAAAAAGAAAAACAAAAACTAAGAAAAAAATTTAACCTTTCTGATGATTTTATAATTGGTTTTGTCTTTAGAAACCAACTTAGAAAAAGCGTTCCAAATTTAATTGAAGCTTTTAAAGTATTTAAAAAAGAATGTCCCAAAGCAAAGCTTCTTTTGCACACTCATTGGTCGGAAGGGTGGGACATCCCACGCTTGATTGAAGAAAAGGGTATAAACAACGAAGATATTTTAACTACTTATTTTTGCTCTGTTTGTGGAGAGTACGAAATACGTCCGTTTACAGATCAAAAGCAAGACTGTCCCTTCTGCGGCTCAAAAAAGTCCTTTAATACTACAAATATTAAGCACGGAGTAAATGAAGAACAGCTTAATGAAATTTATAATATTATGGACGTTTATTGTCATCCGTTTACTAGCGGAGGCATGGAAATTCCAATTTTTGAAGCAAAGCTTGCGGAGCTTGTTACTCTTGTTACGGATTATTCTTGCGGAGAAGACTCTTCAACAGAAGAGTCTGGAAGTTTTCCTTTGCAATGGGCAGAATATAGAGAACCAGGAACTCAATTTATCAAGGCTTCTACTTTTCCCAGTAGCATAGTCAAACAGCTTAAAAAAGTTTATTCAATGACGGATAAAGCCCGAAAAGAAAAGGGCATTAAAGGAAGAGAATGGACTTTAAAAAACTACTCTATAAATGCTGTAGGTAAAAAACTTGAAGAGATTTTGGACAAAATGCCTGAAATCAATTATGATTTTGATTGGGAGGCTAAAAATGATGAACAATTAAATCTTGAAGACTTATTAGACGAAGGCAAAAAAATAGCCGTAATAATGCCTGAATCGGCGGGAGATATTTTGTGGTTAAACTCCTTAATGACTAATTTAAAAAAAAGCTACCCATCTTATGATATTTATGTATTTACAAATCCTAAATTTTTTGATTACATAGAGGATCATCCAGAGGTTCATAAAGTTTTGCCATACTCAAAAGAAATTGACAATCTTCATTTTTTAGAAGGGAAAGGAATGCATGAAGGTTTATTTGATTTAGCTTTTTTGCCTCATTACGGAACCCAGCGTTTTCATAATTATCACCACAACGGAATAGATAAAACACAATTCGAGCTATATGAAATTTAACACACCTATATCAGCAGGAGAGCTTGTCGATAAAATAACAATCCTTAAAATAAAATCAGAAATGATTAAGGATGAAGACAAGCTAAAAGAAATAAAAAAAGAAAAAAAAGAGCTAGGCGAAAAATTACTTCAAATGACAAGCTCTGAATATTTTGAAAAAAAATGTTATTATTTGTATTCTTTGCAAAATGATCTTTACAAAACTAATTTAAAGTTGTGGAAGATTGAAGACGACATTAGAGAGTGCGAAAGAAAAAAAGATTTTGGCGAAAAGTTTATTCAATTAGCGAGAGACGTTTATTATACAAACGACAATCGCTTTGACATTAAAAACAAAATCAACGAATTAACAAATTCAGACATAAAAGAAGTAAAGTCCTATGAGTCATATAGCTGAAGTCTATGCAAAAGATTTAGGTGTTAAAATTGGAAAGCCTATAATTTGTGATCATTTTTATCCAGGGTTGCCTGAAAAATATGTAACATTTCACGCTTCCAATAAAATGCCATCTAAAAATTACAAATATTGGGACTTAGTAATTTCATTAATAAAACCTCATATTAAAGATATTAAGATTGTTCAAGTAGGAGGGCCAAAAGATGAAAAAATTGATGGCGTAGATTTTTTTATGCCTTCTTCTTATCGACAGATGAATTATATAATAAAAAATTCAAAAGGTCATTTTGGCGTAGATAGCCTTCCTATGCATGTTGCCAGTGTTTACGATAAGCCTATTGTTTGTTTATTTAGCAATATATATAAAGAAAATGCAAAACCACTATGGAACAAGACAAATAAAGCCGTATGCCTAGAGCCAGATTTTAAACAACAAAAGCCATCTTTTAGCACTAATTGCGATAGAATAAACGAAATAAAGCCAGAAAAAATCTCGCAAGAAATTTTAAATTTTTTAGAAATTTTTGTAGATATAAAATTCAAAACCATTAAAATAGGAAACGCCTATCACAGTAAAACTGTAGAGATTATCCCTAATTTTTCTGCCATTTCTCCAGAGCTAAAAAATAAAGCAATTAACATTCGTGGAGATATTCACTGGGATTCGGAAAATATTGTTCGGTGGTGTCAATTTAGTTTTGTAAATTTGTATGTAGATTCAGTTTTTGACACTAATCTTTTACAATGGATGCCCAATTTAAAACAAGTAATTTTTAAGTACAAGGAAGATGAAGAAAAAGACCTTACTTATTTTTTTAAAATTTTAAAAAGCAAAAAAATAAATATCCTAATCGAACTCCAAGGGAAAGCAAACGCTTCTGATGTCAGATTAAGATATTTTGATTACAATGTTATAGAGGCTGAAAAACCTCATGAAAAAATTTCAGCTCAAAAATTTATTTCGAAAAAAAGGTTCGTATCAGAAGCTAAAGTATTTCATTCAGAATCTTCTGCAAAAAGACTTGACACATCTAATAATTTTATTTATGATGAGGTTTCATCAAAAGAATTAGAAAGCTTATATTTATATGACGAAAAATAAAAAAACCTATGGCCCTGACATTTGGAAACGCGATGAAAACGGCCTTATTCAATCCGTTGACCATGAATTTAATGAAGACGGCTCCGTAAACTGGAGAGCAATGGTAGATCCAAAACATTTGTACCCAAACAGGGATTGGTTCGAAACGCGAAAAAAACAAGTCCCTGAGTCTATTGAAGGCTTGGAAGACCACCAATTACTAATTAAACTTTCGGGAATTAAAGAGGTTGCTAAATTAAGAGGAATTGATTCTGTTGATTATGTGGTTTTAGAGTCTTCTGAAGATAGAGTCGTTGCAAAATGCAATATTAAATTTTCCAAAAATTACGAAAACACAGAAGGTGCTTTTTTTGGATCTATTGCCAATGCAACATTAAATAACACAAATGGATTTGCTGCAAAGTTTTTAGAATGCATTGCTGAAAATAGAGCTTTTGTAAGAGCTGTTCGAAATTTTTTAGGAATTCATATTGTTGGTGCTGATGAAATTGACACTTCTAAAGATAAAGCTCCTATACAGTCTTCAAAAATCTCTACAAATAAAGACATTTCTCCACAAGGGATTTTAAAAGAAAGAATGAAAGGAAAAAGCTTCAAAGATTTAATCGAAAAAATTAGAAAGTTTTATTCGCAAAAAAGATATTCACATGATCCAGAAAGCATTAAAAGCTGGAAAAGTTGGGAAGATGTCCCTGCAAAAGAATGCAGGAAGCTTATGAAGCTAATAAAAGAAGATGAAGCTAATAGCTGAAACTGATTTAGGATGCATTAAAAAAGCGTCTGAACCAAAAGATTTTATAGATCTTGCAGATAAGATAGGCTCTCATTTTGGGAGCCTATCTCATTTTCAATACTCTTTCTCTATAGAAACAATTAAAACTTATTTTTCTAATCCTAGCAGGTTTAAAGATTGTTTTATTTATTTTTATTTTGACAAACTTAATGATCCAAAAAGCTTTATTTGGTGGATGAAAAATTATGACCCAAGAATAAATAAAAAAATTTTATTAGAATATATGTGGGCGTCTTCTAATCCCAAATTCTCAATAAAAATATTTAATGAAAGTTTTAAGCATGTAAACACTCTTTATAAATACGATGCAATATCTGTAGGCAATATAACAAATTGCCCTAAATTAAATAAATTTTATAAAAATAAAGGATTCAAAGAAGATTCAAAACCTCTTTATAAAAAATTATAATTCAGAAATAATAAAAGATTCTCTATTCCCGTTTACATCCAAAAGAGAGGATATATTAAATTCGGCCAAATTATTTCCAGTTCCAACTGTTATAAGATTATTTATAACGGGAAAGCTAGAACTGCTTGAAGTTAAAATAGCTCCATTTGCTCCAGATATTGTTACTTGTTCCGTATCGGTTCTAATTCTAAAATCAATATCTACATCAAGAACTAATCCATCTTCAATAATTAAGTTTGACCCAGTAAAAATATCAACAGCTCCAGCTTCAGAAAGCTCAATATCTCTTATGTTTTGTCTGTTGATTCTATACTCAGAAGTATTAATTATTGGAGTATCTTGAAACCCGCTAAACATAATTCCACTAACCCCTTCAGAAACATTTCCAAATGTTAGAAAGTCCAAAGGTAGTACCTTGTAGCATATATTTTCTTCAATTCTTTGATTAATTGCGTCTTTTGTCACGGAAAAAACAAAAGATTCTGCATTTTCATCAACTTGGGCTAACGATTTTGATATAAGGTTTGACTCATTTAAAAAATCAGCATCAAAAGTTAAAGATTGCCCAGTAAAAATAGCCAATTGTTTTATATTTCTAGTGGCCAACCCGCTTTGACCATCAAGATCACCAGAAAAAAAACATCTTAAATTGATTTTTTCTGTCAATATGTTAAAATCTTCTATTAATTGCAAGCCTTCTCCAGTAGGAAGTTGAGCCTGTTCTTTTCCTTCAAACTCTATTCCAGTTATCGCGAATTCGGGAAAAGTCACATCAAAAGACCCTGATCCGCTTTGAAAACTTGAAGAATCCTCGCTTTCAATAAAAAATTCTAACCTGTATCCGTCTCTAGCTGGATGCTGCCCAATTACTGTTTCATTATATATCATAATGTTCCTGTGTTTCCTATCTGTATAAAATCAAAATTATGAAGTAAAAACCTGTTTATAATTTGATCTGATTTTTGAATCTCTCCGTTGACTTGAACAGAACTATAGTTAGATAACTCGTCCGTAAATACTGGATAACTATTTCCAGAAAAAGAAACCATAAAGTTGGTGTTAGGATGAGAATTATATCCTGTAAAAAAACTATAAGGATCGCTGTAATAATCCCCAGTAACAAGATCTCCTGTTATAAAAGCCATATAATTTAAAGCCAATCCTTGAGTTAAAGAAGTTCCAGTTAAAGAAGAATTTCCTAACAAATTTATATTGTTTCTTGATGGATACAAATCACCAGTAAAGTCAGTTCCAGTAATAGAAGAGTTTGAATAATTTAAAGACCCGTCTAAATATCCGACTAATTCAAGATCTCTATCAATAACGACTTGTATCATGTGAGGCTGGTTATCGTTTATTGGCGTAGAAATAGCCTCAAAATCCTCTCCATTGATATTTACATAGTTCTTGCCATCTCCAGACTGAAACCATGCTATACCCGTATTTCCGTTTGAGTATTCCATTAAATATTGTTTGCCTGTTAAATCTTCGGAAAATCTAGCCCAAGTAACTAAGCTAATATCATCTTCATAAGCAAAAGAAGAACCACTTAAAGAAATATTATTTGTTGATCCGTCGGAGTTTTTGAATTTAATTCCAGACTGATAATCATTGATGTCCATAAGATAATTTATTACCTTATTTTGGTTGCCAGTCCTATGAATAACAGAAAACTCTTCTTGGTATTCGCTTGTTGTTTTTTGGCTAAATATCATTTGATTATCAAAATTATACCTATAGCCAGTTCCGTTAAACTCTTCTAAAATATTGTCTTCAATAGTATTGAATCCGCTAGCTCCCGAAGAAGATATATTTATAGAATTAAGCGGCAAAGAGTTATTTAATAAAATATTAAAAGATTCCTCATCTGTAGCGATATAGCCAAAAACGCTATTTGCAGCAAAAGCATTTCCGTTTTCATCAAAAGCGTTTACGCTAAATCCAGATACAGAGCTTCCTGTAATGTTAGTAGAACAAAATAAGCTTTCCGTTGGGTGGTCTGCTTGTTGTAATTGAGTTATTACTTTAGGAAAAGAAGAAAAAGAATTTTCAAATTCTAAGTCTATATATCCAGAATTTTGACCTTTGTTAAATTGTTTTACTTCAATTGTTTTTGAATTATTTGCAAATTTAAATACTCCAGTGGGAGAAGCAAAATAAGCATAATTGGTTTCATTAGGCATTAATCCTGTCACAAAAAATCCGCTAGTTGTCGAACTGACTCTTCCGATTTGCTTTTGTTTTATTTCTCTTCCATCTGAATCTTCAAATGAACCTTGTTTAATTTGCTGGATAAAGACCATTGGAGGCTCTTCGTAAAAACCAGCCTCAGTTTCAAACTCAATGAACTGCCCGTTTGTTGAAAGGTCTCCAGACCCACTTAAAGTAAAAAAATCAGCCTGAAATTTTAATCCTGAAGGTATAAAATATCTAGCATCTCCTGTGTATCCAAACCCTTCATCTAAATCTTCATTGCTTACCGTAAAAGATGTTTCATTTGTTAGTATTTTGAAAGAAGATTTTTTTAAATTTCCTTGTCGATCTAATAAATTTACCACTTGGCTAGATATAGATTGCAAAACATTATTGTCGCTATTGCCAAAAATATCTTCAAATTCAAGGTTAAAAGTCGCATTTATGTTTGGGTCGTTTTCTACAAACGATACATTGGCAGATCCAGTTTCATTAACATTGTCATATTCTCCGTTTATAAAGTCAGTAAGAATACTAATGTCTTTATATTCGACAAAAGAATCTGTTGATACGTTTAGTCCAAAATCAGAAGCTTGAGTAGTAAAATTTATTGTGAATGCATTATTGCTTCTTGCTACGACTGGAGTAGTATTTTCTGAGAATATGTTTATTTCATAATCTCCAATTTGATCTATTTTTGATTGCCCACTTAGTGTAATTGTTGTTGTAGCTCCAGAATCTTTATCAACCTGAGAGATAATTTGATTTGTGTTAGGCTCTTCTAAAAAAACAATAAATTTTTGTCCAGGAATTGCCGCAGATGGAGTAATTTCTAAAGGAAGATTTAAAGAACCATCCAAATTAGATGAAAAAGCTCCAGTTGTAACTTGTATTGGGGCGGCAGGTTTTGTAAAATCTGTTATTGTTAAATCTGGTTGAAAAGAATCAGCGTCTAAATCAAAAGAAACATTTTCTTCAATAAGTTTAAATTTTCCAGTATGGTGTATCAGCCCTAAAACGCCATATCCAAAATCAGGATTTTCTTCTATATTTATAACTCTGTAGTATTTCGGATTTCTTCCACTAATATCTATTGAATATTCAGAGCCTGCAATTATATTTGCAGGATTTTCTGAAAACCACTGAGTAAAAGCATTAGTATCGGTTGCGTAATTTGTTCCTGCAAAAGTTCCAACAGAGTCAATATGAATAGCAACACCTTCTTCTAAAATATCATAACTAAGTCCAGACCCCCCTTCTACAATTTTTAATGAAATCGTTTGAGGATTATGAATTTTTTGATACAGTTTGTTATCAGAAGTTGGATTTTTGTAAAACTCATCTATACCGCTTCTTCCGATTCCGTTGTAAATATGAATATTTCCTTTGGTTATTAGTTCAAGTTGATCGCTATTGATTGAAGGTTCTACTATTATAGATTTTGGACCCAATCCGCTTTCGATGTTTGTCAAGCCTTTTCCTGTAGAATCTGGATTAAAATAATATTCTTGGCCAGAAGTGGTTAAAACAGTTCCAAAGTTTTTTGAAAAGTTTCTCATTTCATCGTCTACTTGAACGATGTCTCCAGGTTGCAGCAACAAGCCTTCAAACCCAACATTAAAAGAAACCGTCTCTGTGGTATTTGCAGATTCAAATAATAAGTATTTTGCTAATCTATTTGCTTGTCCTCTTGAAGTTATTCCTAATCCAGCAATTTGTTTTAAATTTATGCCTACTTTTTTTATTGTTTCTTCGTCTTCTGCGTATTCAGTTTTCGCAGTAAAATTAGACCTTTTATCTAAATAAGAAACTTCAATTGCTGAAAGTTTTTGAGTGCTGTCTGTGTCCGCATAGATAAATAAACCATCTTTAACATTTAAGTTATTAAACATCAAATGAGGTGGAAATTTTAAATTTTTTGGAGGTGCGAATTCATCGCTTTCGGGCAGGGTTTTAGTTAAAGATTCTTCAAAAATTTCAGACCTATTAAAATCTTCAAAAAAATAAGGGCGATCAACCCTAACTCCAACAGAAGCATTGTTGTAGTAAGTCATAGCCCTAAAAGTTTTTGACAAATCTTGCAATACTTCTATAGCGTTTTTTTGATCTTTTATGGATATATTGCAGCTAAATCTAGGTTCTAGCCCCCCAAAGCCGTCATCAAGACCTACAAACTCCCCATTAGCATTAACAGCGTCACAATATCTTCCTATTTCATAAAGAGACCATTTATCGACAATATTAACGTCTCTTAAATAAGATCCTATTCCATACCTATTGTTAATCAATAAATCAAAATAAATCCATGCAGGGTTGTCTGTCCATCCTAATTTAAAAGATCCGTCCCAATCTCTATTGCTGGATAATTCAGTTCCATCCAAATCAGCACAGTCTCCATTAAAGTTTAAATCTCCATATATAACCCTTCCAGAAGAACTCCCATCTTCAGAAAATCTTCTGTCTATTGAACAGTTATTTACAGGATGATAGTTACTTGGAATTAATACTTTTTTACCTTTTACTCTAAAAGTCCTTTCTGGAACAGAAGCGTAATATCTAGAATCTATAGACATACTCACAGTGGCAGAATTTGGATATAAAAAACTCTCGCCCCCCTTTTCCACTACAGAGTTTATACCTCCATCTCTTTTGATTAAATTCGAGATTGTTTCGTACTGCAATTTATTTACTGTTACAAAGTTATATAAATCTCCATCTTCCAGCTCAGGAATGCTTATGTCTTCTAAGGATATTGTATATGCAGATGTTACTATTCCAGTTATAGATATTTGACCATTTCCATTTCCAACAGAAACGCTTTTTCCTGCTCTGGTGGTAAATACACCAAATTGCTCTGTAGAAGACCCATCTTTATCAACCTTTCCAACCTTTACTTCAAAAGTTATGGTTAAGGGCAATTGAGTTCCTATTTTAGATTTTCCAGCTTCGTTTTCTGAAGAGGTAGAATAACTTTTTGTATCCATTAATTGATCTATTTGTAAATTTAAATCAATTTTTTTGATATTCTTGTCGTAATTTGTGTACAAAAATGGTTTAGCAGACCTTTCTTTTGGTACAAAATTCTGCCAATTTACAAAATCTCTTGCGCTAGTACCTTCTCTTCTTACATCTCTACTTCCAGACCCGTTTCTTGCTCCATTTTCTGCTCCGCTCATGTCGTATGGACCTTTTATTGGGACTCTAAAACTTTTTATTTTTTCTGGAGAAGAACCAACTAAAGGAGCATCTTGAAATTCTTCTCCAGTTTTTAAAGAAACATCATATTTTCCCAAATTAGGAGAGTTTCTTTCATCCCTTAATGGTGTATTATCAAAATAAATACCTTTATCTACGCCTTCAGACGAACTTCCTATTTCATTATCAGAATTAGAAAATTCTTTTTTTGTTCTCAAAGAGGTTAATAATTTTCCTTTTTGATCTACTAGCCCCTCTATTGGGCCTTCGCCAATAAGATCTAAAGCTTCATATAATTCAAAACCCGCTTTTGTAAAAGCTCCATCTGGAGGCATCAAGAAAGCTGGGGAAGCTCCTTTCTTTTTGCTTCCTCCAGATCCTAAAATATTTATTTTATTTTTAAAAATATTTTTATAAAACTGCATTATCCCATATCCTCGCTAACTATGTTTGTAGAAATAATATTAGATCCTATTTTAATTTCTCCATAAATCAGAGGAATAGGAAAGCCTTGAACAGCGTTGTTTTTTGTAGTTGAAAAAATATAACTAGAGGTATCTATTTTAGATTCGGCTTTTTGTTCTTTGGCTGTTTCTGGCAATGGAAAAAGAAGCATTGAAACTCCTTGCAATATCAGAGACACTCCTAAACTAACCAAAAATCCACTTAATCCCGCCCCCAAAACAGAAGCGGCAGCAACGCCTGTTCCAGCGGCAGCAATACCAGCAAGTATAAAAGCCGCAGGGCCAGATCCAACTATAGAAGGAATTATATGGATTTCCTTTGGAGGCTGTTGTTGCAAAAAATCTTCTGGTTTTTGGTATCTTTTTTCGGGGTTTTGGGGGTCAACAAAGCAGTAATCCATGTCTGATTTAAAGCAAGACAAGATGGCATTTTTAAATCCAGGATTATTTGCATTTATAGCTGGGATTATTTCACTCATTCTCCTTACTTTTAATTTGTGAGAATTTCCGTAAATTTTACCTAAAAGCCCATGTATAATTATATTAGTCATCCAAAATACCCTTCAAGTCATTTACACATTTTTCGTCGGTTTCGAAATAAGACTCACAAAATAAAGAAAATTTTTCTGTTTCTAAAGAATAAATTAAAAAAGGGAACAAGCAATTTTTAGAGTTTTTTTTGTCAAGATCTGAGGGTTTTTCGTCAGAATCTATATGACTATGAAATATAGCAATTAACTCTCCGCTAAGTTTTCTTTCTAAAAAATCAATAGGGTTTATTAAGAAAAAACTATCATCACTCGAATAATTTATTGCTTTTTGCAAAACTATTTTTTCTTTTTTTTTGCATACAAACCCACACACTTCTCTCATGGGAGAAGACTCTGCAAATTGAATTAAATCTTGTTTTAGGTTATGGTTTTGGCGGGTATTCATGAGTTCCTGGAAATCCTCCGAATCTTAAGTTGCTAGAAAATCTTAACTTGCAGTCACTTATTTTTTTGCCGCATTCATCTTTTTGCCAACTATTTGAATTTGGCGGAAAAGTTTCATTTCCAGAAGTTTGATCAGCGACGCAAACATAAAAAGTTTTTAACATTTCTGCTGGTTGATTTAAGTCTGTTTCAAAGTCTCCTCTTATAGGCATATTTTCTATTTGAGTAAAAACAAAATCTCCTTTATTGTATATTTGAGTGCTTTTCCACAGCCCTTTGTTTGTCGCGGGGGTTACAGTATTTCCAGAAGAGTCTGTAAAGTTTTTTGAGTCGCTTGTTGTTTTGGGGTTTCCGTTATATCTGCATCCGTTGCATCTATAAATCCAAGTACAGTATCTTGAGTAAACATTTCTGTTGGGAATAAAGACATTATCCATCTCAAATACAGTGGATAATTCAAATTCGACAAATTCTTTTGTTTCAGTAACTCTTCTGTTTATATAAAAAACTTCATCTGGCAAATGAGAATTTAAATCTGCCATTGAAGTCTGTGTAGATAGATCAAAAAAAGGGTTTTCACCATTTTCAAAGTTTTCGTCATCCAAAAACTTAGCAAATGTTCTTTTTCTGATTATTTTTGCGCCAACAAAATTATTATATATTTTTAAATATTTTGATAAAATTAATTCTGCGTTTGATATTTGTAATTTAGGTCTAGGGAGTTCATTATCCCCTTTTGAAGAAAAACCTTCAGACCTTATGGGGAGCGGAAGATAATCAACACCCTGCCAAGTTATCTTTTGCCCAATTCCTTTTTGCATTGGAGTAACCGCCAAAACACTATTTTGATCTTGAGAATAGTTGTAATAAATTAAAAAAAATTCTAAAAGTTGGCTAGGGTCTGGGGACAAAGCCTCTCTTGCCACTTCTCTATTAATACCTTGTGTCATAATTTAGTTTACACTTTTAAATACTTTTTTATTATAAATAATATACTTATAAAATAAACAAACAAATGCAAAAATATCACTTTACAGAAGATGTGGACTACAAAGAAGTTTATTTAATTGCAAGAGCTCAATTTAAAAAAATTATAATCCCTTTTGACGAACATAAATTTAAAGACAATTTTGAAGAAATTTTCTATGGAGATGAAGATTATTATAAGCTGTTTTTAAAAAAAGAAGGGCAAATATTATGCGGAAACTTGGCTTATATTTTTGATGATTATATTTTTTGTGACATTTTTTTCTGGAACGAAAATACTTTCAAAACAAACACGAAAGAGTTTAGGTTTTTTTCTGAAAAATTCTTTTCAAATGCAGAGAAACTGGGCATAAAAAACACAATAATACCCTTAGACAAAAACAGGTTTAAATATAAATTCTTTAAAAAATACTGCCAAAAGGTTTTTCTTTCTGAAGATGTTTTTAAAATCGCAAATAAGGCATTAAACAGCGAATACAAAAACCATCATCTTTTAAAAATCAACCACCAATGTTATTTTAATAAAAGACTATGCAAAAATATCATTTTGTAGAAAAAGTTGACTACGAAGAAGCTTGTTTGATTGCAAAAATCCAATTCAAAAAAAATATAATAAATTTTAAACAAGAAGAATTTAAAAAAAATTTTTATAGACTTTTCTATGAAAAAAAAGCGGCCAAACTTTTTTTAAAAAAAGAAAAAAAAATTATTTGCGGGGTTTTAGCAGAAATTTATCAAAACAAATTATTGATAGATATTTTTTTCTGGAACTCTATTTTTCAAAAACATAATATAAAAACAACCAAAATGTTTTTTAAAGAATTTGTAAAAATGCATTCAAGTGAAGATATAAAACACTTAATTATTCCTTTACAAAAAAACAGAAAAAAATTCAATCAATTCAAAAAAACTAATCAAAAATTTTTTAAGTTTATAGAACCTTTAGACGAAAAAGATAAAAATATAAAAAAATGGTACTCAAATCATTTTTTATTAAAAATAAACTGCAAATTATTTTGCGAAGAACAAATTTCGTGTAAATAAGATATATGTCCACTGAAAACATCCATATTTTAAGGCACGAAATACACTCTAGCTTTAACAAAGAAGATTTTACTTCTAATGCTCTTTCTCAAAGAATAGCTGACCTGTTTGACGATTACGCAACAGGAGATTCTCAAAATTATCACATGTACATGCAATGCATGCAGGAATACAACAAAAAGTTAAAAATGCTTGGGTTGGATTCTAAAATTGTACAGCCTATTGACGCAGGATTCAGAACTTTAGATTTTGGGGCATTTTTTACAGACGTTCAAACTTCTGGGTTGTTTGATTTTATCCAAATGGAGGACGATTTCTTTTTACTACAAGAAGATTCAACGAAGATAGTATTAGAGCAAGACATTTAGTGTAACAATAAAAAATGAGCGACAAAAAAATTTCCCAACTTACAGAGCTTACTTCAGTAGACGGAGTAAATGATTTTATTCCTATCGTAGACTCAAGTTCGAGCGAGACAAAAAAAGTCTCTCCGTCTAACTTGCCAGTATCGACAGAGCAGCAGACGGCGCTTGACTTAAAAGCGAATGATGCAGATTTAACAGCGCACACTGACAACACAAACAATCCGCACAGCGTCACGGCAGCCCAAGTGGATCTTGGCAACGTGAACAACACAAGCGACTCCAGTAAGCCAGTATCGACAGCGCAGCAGACAGCGCTCGACCTTAAAGCGGACGTTACAGAACTAAATGACGAGATCGATGCTCGTAAAGCTCAATCTTTTCCTTATACTGTAGATTTTCAATCTGGAACTGAGCAAATACGTGATTTGAGCAGTATTACATCTTCGGATGGGTATTATAGCAATTCAAATCTTACTAGCATTTATGTGGGAAGTAATGTGACTTCGATTGGGAATAATGCTTTTAGAGGCTGCTCAAGCCTTACCAGTATAACTATTCCTGATGGTGTGACTTCGATTGGGAATAGTGCTTTTGGATACTGCTCAAGTCTTACCAGTATAACTATTCCTGATAGTGTGACTTCGATTGGGGATAGTGCTTTTAGGAACTGCTCTAGCCTTACCAGTATAACTATTCCTGATAGTGTGACTTCGATTGGGAGTTATGCTTTTAACGGCTGCTCAAGTCTTACCAGTATAACTATTCCTGATAGTGTGACTTCGATTGGGAGTGGTGCTTTTGTATACTGTTCAAGTCTTACCAGTATAACTATTCCTGATGGTGTGACTTCGATTGGGAATTATACTTTTAGAAGATGCACTAGCCTTACCAGTATAACTATTCCTGATAGTGTGACTTCGATTGGGAATAGTGCTTTTAGTAGCTGCTCAAGCCTTACCAGTATAACTATTCCTGATGGTGTAACTACGATTGGGATTGGTGCTTTTGACGGCTGTTCAAGTCTTACCAGTATAACTATTCCTGATGGTGTGACTACGATTGGGAGTTATGCTTTTAATTACTGCATTAACCTTACCAGTATAACTATTCCTGATAGTGTGACTTCGATTGGGAGTTATGCTTTTACTAGCTGCTCTAGCCTTACCAGTATAACTATTCCTGATAGTGTGACTTCGATTGGGGGTTATGCTTTTAGTAGCTGCTCTAGCCTTACCAGTATAACTATTCCTGATAGTGTGACTACGATTGGGAGTGGTGCTTTTTTCTTCTGCTCAAGTCTTGCTACAATTAACTGTCTAGCTACTGCTGCACCTAGTTTAGGTTTTTATGCGTTTAATAGCGTGTTAGCAACTCAAATACACGTTCCCGCAGGAGCCACTGGATACGGAACCACTTATGGAGGATTGACAGTTGTTGCAGATTTGTAGTTGACTTTTTAAATATATTGTATATCATACAAGATATGAGTAAAAAATTACATTTCGTATCTGGATTGCCTAGATCATGTTCAACGCTTCTCTGCAATCTTTTGGCTCAAAACTCAAGGGTTCACGCCACTCCGACTAGCGCTTTGCATGAAATTGGATATATAGCCAGACAAGTATTTGAAACAGAAGAAGCTAAATCAACGGATATGAAAAATGTCCTTGAGCCCATGTATTTAGATTATGTTAAACATGGATGCGAAAACGCTTTTAACAATATCACAACTAGACCTGTAGTTGTTGATAAATGTCGTTCATGGATTGGTCATTTAGATCAATTATTTAAGGTGTGGCCCGATGCAAAAGTATTAGTGCCTGTTAGGGATATTAGAGGCGTCTTATCGAGCATGGAGAAAAAAAGAAGACTCCATCCTCAAGTATTCAATGGAATTGAAAAACAAAACCCTCAAAATTGGACAACAATAGAAAAACGCGTTCAAGGGTGGCTTCAACACCCTCCTATTGGAATAGCAATAGAAAGACTTCATGAAGCCTGCGAAAGGTTTAAAGATAAGTTATTTTTTGTCCATGCAGAAGATTTAACAGGAGACACACAAGCAACAATGAATAAAGTTTGGGAATATTTAGAAGAAGACCCATTTATTCATAACATTACTAATGTGGAACAATACACCCATGAAAACGATATTGGATTTCCGTATGGAGATCACATTATCCGCAAAGACGTAAAACCTTTAAAAAAAGACTGGCACGAAACACTTGGAAGGCAACTTTCAGAACAATTAAATCAAAAATTTAACTGGATAAACAATCTATGAAAAAAATCTTAGTAAATAAACAAACAAAAACAATTCGAAGAATTTTAAACCAAGGAGAAGAAGCTTCTTTCCAAAACGCTGAAGACTTTGAAGTAGCGTCAATAACAAACAAACAAGCAAAAAAAATCGAAACAGCTAAAGAACCTTTGTTTTTCATTGACAAGACAATACACAATCTTGAAGAAAAACTAAAAATTGAAAAAAAATTACGCCAACAACAAAGATTTGAGCAAAACGAAAATTTAATAAAATCTTCAAAAATACTCCAAATAAAACAAAGCAGAGACAAGGAATATAAATCTAATATCGTTACTAGCGATGGGTTTGAATTCAAAACAGACTTGGAAACCATTACAGACATCAAAACCATTATAGGGATGCTTGCAGATGGAGAAGTTTTTGTTGATTATAAATTAGCTGATGGAACATACGCAACAATAACAAAAGAACAGTTTCAAAGAGCGATTGACGAAGGCATGGAGAGAAAAAAACAGGCTTTTGCAAAAGAAAAAACCTTAGTAGAAGCAGTTAATTCGGCAACAAATTTTGAACAAATTCATTCTCTTTTTTTATAAAAGGGTTATGTTCAAAAGCAGTCAAAATCAATGGCTGCAAAACACATATTTAGTTTGACATTTTTTATTTAGCCCTTAAAATGTTATTGTGAGCAAATGGACACAAAAACAAAAAGGAGCTTTATGGAAAAAACAAAACAAAAACGGCAAATACCTAACAGGGTATGTAGTTATAAACGGGAAAAAGCAGCAAATAACTATTTTTGCAAATAAGTATAAAGAAGGGCAAAAAAATCGTCCCGACTTTATTGTGTATGAAACTTTTTCTGATTAAATTTTCAACAATCGAATGAAACAAAATAATAATTTTTATATTTTTGGAGATCCAATACAAAATGCAGTAGACCAAATGCAAAACTGTATGAAGTCCGCATCTTTTGGAGCTTTAATGGCTGACCATCACCAAGGGTACTCTTTGCCTATTGGAGGGGTAATCGCTTATGAAAACAAAATCTCTCCATCTTCTGTTGGTTGGGATATTGCTTGCGGAAATAAAGCAGTTAAGCTAGATATAAAAGCTTCCGAAATAGAAGGTTCAATGGAAACTATAATGGATGATATTTTTTCCACTATATCGTTTGGAGTAGGGAGAAAAAACAATGAAAAAGTAGACCATTGTTTATTTGAATCTACAACATGGGACATTGTTAAAAAATGGGATAAAAATTTAAAAGACCTTGCAAGAAGTCAATTGGGAACAGTGGGTAGCGGAAATCATTATGTAGATATTTTTAAAGATGAAAATGATGATGTCTGGATAGGAGTTCATTTTGGTTCTCGTGGGTTAGGTCACAAAATCGCTAGTCATTATGTTTCTGCTGGAGGGGGCTCTGACGGTATTGACGCCGAACCCGTAGTATTAGACTATGATAGCAACTTAGGGCTAGAGTATTTTCTTTGCATGAATTTGGCTGGAGAGTATGCTTATGCTGGAAGAAATTGGGTATGTGATCGAGTAGCTAAAATTTTAGGAGGAAACATTGTGCAAGAAGTGCATAATCATCACAATTTTGCTTGGAAAGAGTCCCATTTTGGCAAAAACTTATTGGTGGTTAGAAAAGGAGCGACTCCAGCTTTTCCTGATCAGCTTGGTTTTGTCGGAGGAAGCATGGGAGAAAACTCAGTAATTTTAAAAGGGGTTGAATCTGAAAATTCTAAGCTAGCTTTGTACTCTACTGTTCATGGCGCTGGAAGGGTTTTAAGTAGGACTCAAGCCGCTGGAAGAAAAAAGTGGAAAAGAGTTCAAGAAGGACAGCCAAAGCAGCTTGTTACAGTAAAAGAAGGGTGCGTTTCAAGGCAAATGATGAATGATTGGGTTCAAAAAGCCAATGTCGTTCTTCGTGGGGCGGGAGAAGACGAATCTCCACACTGTTATAAAAGACTAAATGAAGTTTTATCTCACCAAGGAGAAACTATTCAAATAGTAAATACTCTCAAACCTATGGGGGTAGCTATGGCTGGAGCCAATGAACATGACCCTTATAAAGACTAATTCGGCAAAGCATACAATTGTAGATCTTTATGAATGTGACTTTGACTCAATAAATTCAAAAAGCTTTGTTGAAGCTTCTTTATTAGAAGCTGTCAAAATATCAGAATGCAAAATTCTGAAAAAATACTTTCATAAGTTTTCTCCTTGTGGAGTTACTGGGTTTGTTTGTGTTTCTGAATCTCATTTTTCAATTCATACATGGCCAGAAAACAATTATGCAGCTATAGATATTTTTTGCTGCAAAGGCGAAGTTCAAAAGTCTATTGATTTTTTGATTAAAGCTTTTAAATGCAAAAACAAAAAAATAAAAACAATAAAAAGGTGCAAAATCGATGACAAATAAAAAAATAAAAAAAATTTTTTCAAAGAAATCGGATTTTCAAACTATAGAAGTTTTTGAAGTTGATCAAGTTGGAAAAGCGCTTGTCTTAAATGGAGAGTTTCAATTTGCTGATATTGATGAACATGTTTATCATGAAGCTATTACTAAAGTTCCTTTTTCTGCTAGGCCAAAATCAAAAAAAATATTAATTATTGGGGGTGGAGATGGAGGAACAGCAAGAGAATGTTTAAAATTTAATCCAGAACGCATCGATGTTTGCGATTTGGATCAAGAGGTTACAAAAACTTGTGATATTTTTTTCCCACAAATGACAGAAAGCTTTAAAGACTCTAAAGTTAATTTGTTTAATGAAGATGGAAAAGAATTTGTAAAAAAAATAGCAGACAAAATTTATTTGGACGGAGGAAGCACTGATGAAAAGTATGACATGATAATAGTAGACTCTACAGACCCTTTGTTATCTTCAAAGCCTTTATTTGATGAAAAGTTTTATTATTATTTAAAATTAATTTTGACAAAAAAAGGAGTGATAGTTTCTCAAATAGAAACAGCGGCAAATAAAGAAAATATAGAAAACGTCATTTTTAAAACTTTGCAGAATCATTTTAAATATATTGATTGTTTTGCTTTCGATCATTTAAGAAAATTTACTAAAGAAAGGTACTCTAATTTGTTTTCTATAGTGTCTGACGAAAAAATTACTATAAAAAAAGAAGCCAAACATTATTATAAATTAAATAAAAACATCTATAGCGATGTAATAAAAATTTTAAACTGGATTAAGTGGCTAAGGTCATTTTGAAAAATGAGCAAATGGAAAAACAGCACAAGCTGGAACAGAGGACAAAAAGTAGAAAAAGAATTTGCAAAATTACTAAAACAAAGAGATCCTAATTTCAGAAAAGCAAATAGAGAAGAACAATTTAGGCATATTGATTTTTTTGCTGATTTTGGATCTATAGACGTAAAAGCAAAAAAAAGAGTCAACAGAAACGATACAAAAGAACAAGATCAGTTAATTTGGGTTGAGTTTGTAAATGTTCAAGGATTGGATGGGTGGCTTCGTGGTCAGGCTGACATTATAGCATTCGAAAGAAATAAAGATTTTGTTTTGATTAAGAGAAATTATTTATTGGGAATGTGCCAAGTAAAATGTGATCTGAGCAAAAAAGTTACAGCCAGCAAAGATGCTTTATATAAAGGATACCGAAGAGAAGGAAGAAAAGATTTAATTTCTATCGTAAAAATGAGTGATATTTTAAATCTACCTCATAGAATTTGGAAAAAATGAAAGGCCAAATAAAAGTATTAGGAGCAAGCGAATCATTCAAAAATCTTATTGATTATGATGGATATGGCTCCCTTTTATCGATCAACGAAAAAATTTGCTCTCTCCAGCTTGGAGAAAAAAAAATTACATACCAAATATACAAAACAATTTATTGCCAAAATCATATTGAATACGAAGGGTGGGCTAACCTAGAAAAAAATACAGGAAAAATTGCTATTAAATTTAGTTGCTAAAAAATAAATAAAAAGTGTAAACATTTATATGTTTGGGCTTGCAATCACTTTAATTTCTACTTTAGGAGCTACAGGAATGGGTTCAATTCTCAAGATTTTTGCAGGACATATTCAGTCAAAAAACGCAACTAGAGAAGCCAGAGAAAAAAGAAAACTTTTTAAAGATTTAAAAGAAAATGATCAAGCAGTTCAATTTCAAACAGCAGTTTTTGGAGAAGCGGACGAAAAAACGGCAATATTTACACGCACAACTCGTAGGATTATTGCTCTTATCGGCATGTTCAACTTTGCAACAATCTCGATCTTATGTACAATCTGGCCAACCGCAGAGCTTGTCACATTCATGCCAACAGAAAACATCCAGTCATTTAAAATCCTCTGGGGGCTTATTGAATTCCCCATCAATAATGAATCAACAGTGCGAATCACAACAGGCCATATCGCATTATCAAGTTTCACAAGTCTCGGAGCAATCATTGGATTTTACTTCACTCCAGGAGGATCAAAATAATTTTCACTTAGATCAGAATTATTTAAATTATGTTTTTGCATTTTTTATTCTAATAGTAATATTTTTTATTAAAAAACTTGACTAAATAAAATATTAGTTTCATTCTAAAAAAATGAAATTAAAAAATATAAAAAAATACCGCAAAAATTGTTTCAATCATAATGAAGAAAATATTCAAAATTCAACGGAGGAATATCGTGTTTTTTAGTGGAATTTTAATTTTTGGATCTCTTTATGGATTGTGGTCTGTTGATTTTGCCTCAAACGGTCCAAAAGAAATAGAGTTTGAAACAAGAGTTCAAGCTATTGACGCTTGTGAAGATGCCTTAGAAAAGTACAATAAAAAGGGCGGTTCTCCAGCAAAAATGATAAAAACGCAAGGTTTTTCAAACTCCATCTGGGGGGATTACAAAAAAGGATACATTATCATAGAAAAAACAAACTATGAAGATTTAAATGAAAACGATTTTGTTGTTTATAAAACTTCAAAAAGACTAATCAACCATAGACTAAGGCAAAAAACAAAAGAAGGTTGGATTGTAGAAGGGGATGGAAATAAAAAACATGATCCTGTTCTTGTTACTGAAAAAAACTTAGTTGGAAGAGTTTTAAACAAAACTTTTTATAGATATTAGGTTTTTTAGGCCGAGATTGCCCATTGATGTGTATAATCTAAAAGATGAATTTTTTTTTAATATTTTCTATTTTTTATTCTGGCGTTGTTTTTACAGCGTCTTTCAATAAAGAACAAAAATTTAATTTTCAAAACAAGAGTTTAGCCTATCGCGCTGCCGAACATTTTTTAAAAAAACGAGAAAAATTTGTTGGCAGAAGACTGGCTATAGGCCACATTGAAAAAGAAACATTTTTTTGGGGCGTAAAAAAAAAGGGATTTGTGATTATTGAGGCATCCGATTATACACGTTTGAATAAAAACGATTTAGTTGTTTGTAAAGATCAAAATGGCTTTCACTACTGCAAATTAAAAAAAAGAACTAAAAAAGGTTGGATAGGCCAATTACCCAACAAAAAAAATACAGACTACTATTTGGTTAATGAAAAAAAATTTGTAGGAATTGTTTTTGAAAAAAAATTGTACTCTTATTGAATTTAGAGTTGACTTGTTAAGTGTTTGGCTCTATAATAAGAGACATGAGCACTAAAATTATAGACGAATTAATTGACCACGTTACAGGCGAACCTTCTTATCACAAATCTTTTGTCAATTTCGTGAAGAGGTTAGTTAGAAACCCTTGCGAAAAATGCATTGACGAAATGAATGATTTTACTGACAAACATTCTTTTGCTCTTACTAAAGAAGGTTATGTATGTGGATACAGCACTTCCGACAAATGTGCGTTTGGTTTGTATGTTGTTCCTTTAGAAAACGCAGAAAAAGAAGCAGAGTTTTTTCAAAACAGGGATCTTTTTCAGATTACTTTTGACCCTGCTGATGTTTTGGAAATCTGCGATGATGACGCCGTTCCTTTTTTAAAAGTCAGGGAAATTAAAAAATCAGAAAAACTCGAAGTCCCTAAACTCGAAGCTTCAAAAGTTGGAGACAAAATTATGAAAAAATTTTCAGGAGTTTTTGAAAAACTAGCAAATAGTTAAAATGGCTACTTTGTTTTATTTCGTACTTTTTCTTATATGGCTATTCACCAAAACAAAAACAGAATTATGAGTAAATTAGTAACAGTAAAAACCGACACAGAAAATGCAAAAGGTATTGTTTTAAACACAGAAACTTGTGTTTTCCGTGCTCAAGGGAGTAAAGAAGAACAAATGCAAGATTTTATTAACGCCTTTGAAGATATTTTGGCGCAAAATTTTGACTTTGACCCAGAGAAATCCGCTCTGGAAGTAGTTAGCGCTGTATCGCTAAACTAAAGAGAAATAAAGGAATAAGAGAGGTAGAAACAAAAACAGTCTCTACCTCTCTTTTTAATTTTTTAAAAAAAAATAAAATGTCAAAAATTTACAAAGTTGTAGACGCAGAAACTAACAAAGAATATAATTTTTATGATTCTATTTTGGATAACGCTTTGAATTATGCCAAAATTTGCAAAAAAGAAATAGAGAATTCTGAAGGCAAAAAGTGCAAAATAATCGCAGAAGATAAAGAAACAAAAGAACAAGAAGAATTAGATTAAAAATGACCTAGCTTGCTGGTGTAAGCTTACGTTTGATGATTGGAGTGATTATTTACCAAAAGATAAAACAGTTAAACGATTAATAGGAGAAACAAAATGATTGATACACGCACAAAAAAAGAGATTCATCGTCTCATGTCGGTAGTAGTTGACGACTCGCTAATGGATGCAAACTTTGAATACGTCCAAGCTGCAATCAATGAAGTTCGTAGAGAGTGTGACAAGATAGAAAAATATATGCAACGAATGGATGAGCTTGCTAAAGATGGGGAAATAAAATGAATGTACACAAATCAGAGAGATTCCAAAGCGCTTTAACAGAATTAAAGGACTGCTTTAGACACCTTCATGACAACCTAAGCCACGAGGAAAGCATTGCAAGGGATGACCTAGCTTGCTGGTGTAAGCTTACGTTCGATGATTGGAGTGATTTTTTACCAAAAAACTATGGAGTAGATGTAGGAGAAGTGATAGATGAGTAAAATAAAAAAAATATCAAATTCATATTTTAATAAGTTCCCTAAGATGGCTCGACTATCTAGGGAATGTATTATAACTGAAAAAATTGATGGAACAAATGCACAAATCTTTATTACCGAAGATGGTGGATTTTATACTGGATCTCGCAATAGGTGGATTACACCAAGTGATGACAACTATGGTTTCTCTGCTTGGGCGCATGAAAACAAGGAAGAGCTTATGAAGTTGGGGGTAGGCCGTCACTTTGGAGAATGGTGGGGCAAAGGCATCCAGCGAAACTATGGATTAACTGATCGTAGGTTTAGCCTGTTTAATGTATCTAGGTGGAAGGATAATCCTAGTTTGCCAGATTGTTGCAGCGTAGTTCCTGTTATATATTTAAATTGTCATCACGCGGCTCCTTATACACAATTTTCAGGTGTTTTTAACACTACGGATGTTGATGATTCTATTTGGTATCTACAAAAATATGGCAGCCAAGCTGCACCAGGATTCATGGATCCAGAGGGTGTTGTAGTCTGGCATACTGCTGCAAACATTGGCTTTAAGAAAACAATTAAGAATGACGAACAGCCTAAGAGTTTAGTAAAATGAGTAAAGAAATTATAGATACATTAAATAAAGTCTGGAAGGAAGCTTATCCAGATGCAACAGATGCAGATTACGATGACGACTTTCGTAACTGTGCTAGGATAAAATCACTAGCTGATGATCGTAAATGCTGGCTGTCTAATGCTAAGGTACTGCAAAAACAATTAAACAAATTAGAAGAATGTGAATAATATGGAAACAGATATTTCTTATATTCTGAAATTTATAGCAGACTCTTACGACTTTGAGTATTATTTTGACGACGATTTGAAGCGATGGACAATATACA
>Ga0213866_10000050_pt1 | contig 96265 bp, 113 predicted proteins | sample PICome_11_FD_160079 | JGI IMG/M metagenome (GOLD analysis project Ga0213866, IMG submission 160079) | Coastal seawater microbial communities near Pivers Island, North Carolina, United States - PICO284 | ecosystem: Environmental > Aquatic > Marine > Coastal | place: USA: North Carolina... | reverse complement strand
ACGATAAATATCTCGAAACTCGATTTACAAAATAAAAATAAGAAAGTAGGTGTTCTGAAGTGGTTGGGCGTAGGGTCTGGGCTTCAGACACCTACTTTCTTATTTTTATTTTGTAAATCTCAAACAGTCGAGATATTTTCGTTCAGATTCCTTATTTTTTATTTATTCTGGTGTAGGACCATTATTTAAATTACTTCCTACACTATTTTGTATACTCAATATTTTTACTCAAATAAGCCACAATACTCCTCATATCCTTCTCAGTCTTTTGACCATTAAGCAATACAACAGCAACATCCCTAAGCGCCCCATTCTCTCCAAGAGGAAGCTCAAAAATACTTATCAAAGTATGTTGCGCATAGTCTGTAAATCCATTTTTTCCTCCAATATAATTTTTATCATTTCTAAATCTACTCTGGTTGTACCAAGTCCAATCATCAAATTCAAATTTCTTTTCTCTAGTTATTTCCAAAATATCAGGATGCTTTTCATAAATATATTTTGTCAGATTAAAAAGTTCACGAGAAGTGGAGATATTTTTCTCAGACAATCCACTAGGATCATCAAAATAAGTTTTATTAAGTCCGATAGACTTTGCTTTTCCATTCATGTTTCCCATAAAATGACTTCTTCCTGCGGTTTCTGCAATTGCTTCAGCGGCATCATTACTAGAAGACAAAAGAAGTGGATGTAACATCTGCCACAAAGTCATAGAATCTCCATAAGACAGTCCCCCTGCAGCCCCATAAGTAGCAACTGCATCTCTAGAGACTTTTACAATATCTTCAAAATTCATAGTCTCAAATGCAACTAGTGCTGTCATTAATTTTGACAGAGAAGCAATCGGGTACATTTGATCGGGGTATCTGTACGCAATAACTTCCCCTGTTTCAATATCTGCAACCATGTATGAAGAAGATGTTACTTTTGGAAAAGATAAATCTTTATTTATCTTTTTATATTTTTCAGAAAGAGCATTTTTTTGTATTTCTTTTTTCTGCTCGACTTTATTATGAACATCTTTTTCTCTATCCTGAACTTCACCTTGTATAACTTCTCCTGTTTCAATAGGACCGTCTCCTTTATCAACATCTCCGATATAAGAAACTTTACTCAATGCCTTGGGCATCACTCCATTTGCAATCAAGACACTTTCTTTAATCAAAAAAGCACCGGACAAACCGACTAAAATTCCACTCAATATAAAAACCTTTCTAAGTAGCTCTTTCACAACACTATTCTACATCAATTACTTAATTTGAGACAATATACTAATGAATATTTACAGCATCTTTATGTAAATACATCTTGTCTTCTTTAACAGAAAAATAAACAGAGTCACCACTTGATACAGTCCCTTCAATAATAGCATCAGCGATAGCTTTTTCTATTGTATCTTGTATAAATCTATTCATATTTCTTGCACCAAATTTAGGGTCGTAACTTTTGTCTATAATGAAATCAATAATCTGTTCATTTGAACGGACCGTGATGGATTTATCTTGCAATCTTTTATTTAAATCAGAAATCATAATTCTAGCAATCATCTGCAAATGCTCTTTTTCTAATCTATGAAACAACACGACTTCATCAAATCTATTTATTAATTCTGGCTTAAAGATACCGTCCTCCATTATCTTATTTACTATTTCTCTCTTATTCTCTTCTGAATTACTATATTCATCTTTCGTCTGACTTATTAAGTTGCTACCTGCATTTGAAGTCGCGATTATTATTACATTTCTAGCATTTACAGGATTACCATCTCCATCCGAAAACATTCCTTCATCTATAATCTGTAGAAATAAATCATGAACTTTTACAGATGCCTTTTCAAACTCATCCAACAATAAGACTCCGTATTGTCTTTCTCTAAGTCTTGAAGATAAAATTCCAGGTGCTCCATCTTTACTTCCAATTAATCTCTTAACACTATCCTCATCTGAATATTCGGACATATCAAATCTAATAAGAGCTTCATCTGAAGAAAAGAATTTCTCAGAAAGCGCTTTTGCAACCTCAGTCTTTCCAACACCAGTTGGTCCAAAAAATAAAAATGAGGCTATTGGCTTATTATTCTTTGTTAATCCTGCACGTGATCTTCTAAGCGCATTTGCTATAGCATTTACTGCAGAATCTTGTCCGATAATTTTCTTATGAATATCTTCTTCAATGTTTTTCAATACTTCTTTTTCTTCGCTACTTATTTCTCCTTGAGGAATACCAGTCTTATCTTTCAAAAACTCATCTATATCTTCCAATCTAACAACATGCCTATTGTTTCTATATACTATAGGAGTTATTTCGTACAAAATATCAAAAGACTTATCAGAAAGAGAACCTTCTGAAAAATACTTCTCTGCTCCTTCCAAAATTGCATTCAAACTTTGGTAAGTGAAAAATACATCATATTTATTTTCTAAGAATATAACTTCTTCTTGCAACATATTCATAACTTCAACTTTATTTAAATCTTCAACAAATATTTTCTCAAAGTGTTTCATTAAACCTATGTCGGTTTCTATGTCTGAATGAAAACCACTTCTGTTTGCAAGAGCAACAACCTGTAAATCTGAATTCTCTAATGCTTCAGATAAAATAGCTTTTACATTTATATTTCTCTCGAAGGCTGTTTCTACAAAAGATGACATATTATTTATTACTAAAATAATATTTCCTACACTTGATGCTTCAGATAGAGTCTTCCTGAATTCTTTTTCAAATTGTTTCTGATCTTTTATGGTATCCAAAATTTTTGATGGATCTAAAACAAAGACCCTCTTGGATTCAAGCTCGGGCAAGACTGTCCCAAAAAATATTTCTTTAGCAAAACCAGACACCAACATCATCCCCGTATCAATATCTTCAGAGATAAGCATGACATTTGCTCCAGAAGACTTTACCAAAACAAGCTCCATAGCATTCACTGGATTTTTAAAAATTCGCCATTTTGTTCCCAAATTCCTATAAGCATTTTCAGAAAATATACTGTGTCCGTATTTATCAAGAAAATATGTCTTACCAAACGACAAATTACTTCCGAGACTTGGAATTCTAGAAAGATTTTCTTTTGTCCACCATCTGTCACTATTTCTAGATATTTCTCTTATTCTAGAAACCCAAGAGACTGATCCTAAAAATACATCTGGAGAAACATTGTTTCTCTTCAAAAAATCCTTAAACTCAGAATCAAAATGCAATACAGTCTTTGTAAAATCTATCAAGGTGATTTTACCTACACCTTCTTCAGATAAAAGAACAAATTCTCCCCTATCAACAAAATTTTTCCTATTTTTTAAAAAGTCTGATATCTGTGATGGTGTGATTCCACACCTAAGCAAAATAAATTGCCCAAGTTCAGAATGCAAAAATCCATATGCAACGTCTCTCTTTGGAACCAAGCTGAGCATTTTTACTACCTCATAATCAATTCCAGTTTCAAGAAAATAATAATGCAAATACATTATTTCTATTGCGTACATAAAAATCCAGACTGATATAGAAATTAGAAATAGAACCTGAGCAATATAAACATAAGGATCCATTATTGCAGATACTCCTTTTAAAAATACGATATCGAAATGACTTAAGACAGAAAGAACATCTATAAAGAAAAATATAGTGAAAGAATAGAACAGAACATTTCTTATCTTTTTTCTTACTGGGTAAGTTGAAATTGAATCTATAGTAATAGCCGGGCTTACTTTTTTAATATTACTTTGTAATTCAAATAAATTCATATTATTTAAGTATTGGAATATTTGTAATTAATATATATCCAGCCAGCACCACTAGAGACAAAAGAACCAGTGGTAAAATAGCCCATAAAATAAAACCTATCAAACCAAAAATACCCAATACAACGTAGCTCAATAATCCAAGTAACATTATGAAAGACCTTATAAAAGCTCCTACCAATCTCATACTTAAGTTCACAACCAGAGTCCCTGCAAAATCAGAGAGATTAAAACCTCTTTTATATTTCTCGCTTGCTCTAGAAAATGGTTCAAAAAAAGTTTTTAATATTTCTTTAAAAGAGTAGAAAAAAGTAACAAACCAAAACATTCTTCCCCAAATCGTAAAATATCCTCTTAGGCTTTTGCTATAGTGCCAAGATAAATACATGGGAAAAATATTGATAAAATTCATATTTTTATTATATCAATATTTTTTAAATTTTAACGCAACTTATAAAATACTTTCTTTCCAAATCTCAAATCAATGTATTCTATATTATTTAGCTGTGCTCCTTCTATTGCATCTTGCTGTATTGCAGCCTTCAAGTTTTTTAAAGCCACATTCAAATCATCATTTTGATTTACATATATTTCTGAACCACGAGCCAACATCAAATCCAAAGTTCCATCTTCTTTATCATAGGTAACATTTTTTACATTCAAATCTAATTCTTTTACATTTTTTACAAACTCTAATATATCCTCGAATTTTTCTTTTGAAATAAAAGTCTGTCCTATTTTTTCACCTTCAAATAGTCCATAAAAATTGACGAGCGATTCGGTAAAAATCATAGGTTCTTTTATGAAAACAGTTCCGTTATCATTCATGAGGTAACAACCCTCCTCATCGCACCACTTAGCGACTGGTTCAAATTCTTTTATTGTTATAGAAAATGAATGAACACTTTCAAATGAAATTGAGACTTTTTCTACTGATTTAAAATTGTCTTTAATTTCTCTCTTTATATCAGAGCGCGGGATTAAAAAACTACTTTTTTTAGAAAATAAAAATAAATAATTGCCATTAATCTTTTCTAAAGCAATATTTCTAATATCATCCTCTGAAATATATTTTTGTCCAGAGACGGTAATGTCGGTAACTTGGTGAGATTTATGGTGTGAAAGAAAATAAGTAAACCAGATTAGAAAAATAAAAGAAATTAAAACACCTGCTATTTTTGCATAAAATAACATCTGTTTCCTTTTATGTAATTTTGAAGAACGATACTTTCTTTTAACCATGATATTTTTATTGTATCACTTGTTTGTTTCCTAAATACTTCTGCAAGACATCTGGCACTCTAATACTGCCGTCTTCCTGTTGATAATTCTCCATAATCGCAATCATTACCCTACCTATTGCAAACAAAGTAGCATCATTCATGTGTACATGCTCCAAAGTTCCATCTTCTCTTTTATATCGAGTATTCAACCTTCTTGATTGAAAACTTGTATTTAAATCAGCACTATGAGTCTCTCTGTATGTATCTTGTCCTGGCATCCAAGTATTTATATCAATCTGCCGATAATCAGGAGTTCCCATGTCTCCAGTACAGACAAGCATTACTTCGTATGGCAATTTTAATTTTCGCATAACATGCTCTTGAATAGCTACAAGCAAATTTTGTTCCTGAACAGAATTCTCTGGTAAACAAAAAGTTTCCATTTCAATTTTATCGAATTGATGCATTCTCAAAATACCTTTTGTATCTTTTCCATATGAACCCGCTTCTCTTCTGTAACATGTAGAATATCCTGCATATCTTTTTGGTAATTCTTCTCTTGGAATAACTTCATCCATATGAAGTGCTCCCATACTATGCTCAGAACTTCCTGTAAGATATAGATCGTCTGACTCTATGTAATATTTATCTTCTTTTGGATCAAGACGTCCCATTCTATTTAAAACTGCAGGCTTAACCATTGTTGGCGGGACGACAGGAGTAAAGCTTTTATTTGATATTTCAATTCCAGATTCTTTTGCAATAGATTCTATTCTATCTGGATCAGTGACTATTTCCATAGCAAATTGAATAAGAGCAAACTGCAATAATGCCAAATCTCCTTTTATAAAAGTAAAACGTGCTCCAGAAGTATTTGCAGCTCTTTCATTGTCGATAATACCAAGAGCTGGTCCAAGTTCCCAGTGTGGTTTTGGAGTAAAATTAAATTCTGGCTTTTCTCCAACTTGTCTCAACACTTTATTTTCATTTTCATCTTTTCCAATAGGAGTATCTGGTGAAGGAATATTTGGAATAGCAAGCATCAATCTCATAAACTCTTTATCTTTTTCTAAAAACAAAGCATCCAACTCAGATGACTTTTCTTTCAAAATTCTACCCTTTTCTATATCCTGATTGTTTGCAGCTTCTTTTTTTTGAGCATTTATCTCATCTATTCTTTGTCGAATTTCTTTTCTGTCATCATACAAAGAAATGAGTTTGTCTAAATCAATCTCTTCTTTAACTTTTTTATTTTTTATTGCTCGCTCAACAATATCTTTATGTTCGCGAATAAATTTAATATCTAACATAGTTTTTAGAAAAATTTTTAGAAAAATTTTATGAATTCATCATATCAGAAATGCCACTATAGAGCGAATGTCTAGAAAAATCAACATATGGGAAAAATCAAAATGGCCAGAAAGATTACTCGAGATAAATGATCCGCCAGAATGCTTATATATAAGAGGAAAAGAGCCTCCCAAGGATCATATATACATATGTATAGTAGGATCTCGAAAATACAGCCCTTATGGCAAATTAGCTTGCGAACATATTATAAAAGGCCTCGCTGGATTACCGGTAGTTATTGTATCTGGATTAGCTCTTGGCATAGACTCGATTGCGCACAAAGCAGCTCTCGAAAATAATATACAAACAATAGGTTTTCCTGGCTCTGGAATATCAGATGAGGTTATTTATCCAAGGACAAATATTAATATTGCGTACAATATTTTAAAATCCGACTCATGCATTATTTCAGAATTTAATCCGAATGAAAAAGCCATGCCTTGGTTCTTTCCAAAGAGAAACAGAATCATGGCCGGAATTTCCCACATGACCATCATCATAGAGGCTGAAGAAAAATCAGGAACTCTTATTACTGCTCGACTTGCTCTGGATTATAATAGAGAGATTGGAATAATCCCAGGCTCTATTTTCAATAAATCATCTTATGGGCCACTATCTCTACTGAAAGAAGGTGCACATCCCATAATATCCGCACAAGACATATGTCACATTCTTGGCATAAAAAAAGAATCATACACTCTCCCGAAAAATTTATCAGAAGAAGAAATAGAAATACTATCTCACCTAAAATATCCCCAAGATAAAAATAAATTATTAGAGGAAGTAGATCTTCCAATACACCTTATCCAAAGCACTTTAATGAATTTAGAACTCAAAGGAATTATAAAAGAATCCGAAGGACTTATTTGCCAAAATTTCTAATGTATAGTATTACTGTTAAATATGTCATACAAACTTTTAATCGTTGAGTCTCCAGCAAAAGCAAAAACAATTGAAAAATATTTGAGAGATATTGGTGACTATAAAGTTACTGCCTCTGTTGGACACGTTAGAGATATTCCTAAAAGTAGCAAAAAAGCTATCGATATAGAAGCTGGCTTTGTACCCCATTACGAAACTCTTCCAGGTAAAGAAAAAGTAATCAAAGATATAAAAGAATTAGCCTCAAAAGCTGATGAGGTTTTACTTGCAACTGACCCCGATCGAGAAGGTGAGGCTATTGCTTGGCACTTATCTGAGGCCCTTGGTCTAAAAAATCCAAAGCGTGTAGTATTTAATGAAATTACAGAAGACGCCATAAAAGAAGCTGTTCAAAATCCAAGACAAATAGATTTAAATCTAAAGACAGCGCAAGAAGCCAGGAGAGTTTTAGATAGAATTGTTGGATATGATTTATCTGGACTTATTTGGAAAAAAGTAAGATACGGCCTCTCTGCTGGTCGTGTCCAATCCCCTGCTCTTCGAATCATAATGGAGCGTGAAAGAGAAATAAGAAAATTCAAACCAGAAGAATTCTGGATAATTACTGCTGATGTTTCTAAAGGAAAAAATGACCCATTTCTAGTAACTTGCGTAGAAGAACCACGTGATAAAAAAGAAGTCGATAGAATAATGGAAGTTGGAAAAAATGGTTCTTGGAAAGTAAAAGAAGTAAAAGAGACAAAAGCAAAACGTTCTCCAAAAGCACCTTTTATTACATCTACTCTTCAACAAACTGCCAGCACAAGACTTGGATACTCTCCTGCAAAAACTATGCAAGTTGCTCAAAAATTATATGAACAAGGTCATATAACTTACATGAGAACAGATAGCACAAATCTTAGTAAAAATGCTCAAGATCAAATTAGAACTTTTGTTATTAAAAAGTATGGAAACTCTTTCTATGAAAGTAGGAAATTTGGAAAGAAAAGTAAAAATGCTCAAGAAGCTCACGAAGCGATTCGTCCAACAAATTTTAATTCTACAAGAGCAGGAAATACTCCCGAGCAAAGAAATCTATACGGTCTAATACATTCTCGTACTGCAGCTTCTCAAATGATCGATGCACAAGTACTTAGAACAAAAGTAATAATTTCAGTAAACAACGGAGAGACTCCTGACTTCTCAGTTAATGGTCAAAGGGTTATTGATGAAGGATGGCTTAAAGCAGATCCAAAAGCTCGAGGAGAAGATACTCAAGTACCAGAAGTAAAACAAGATGATTCTATAGATTTAATAGAAATAAAAGAAGAAGGAAAAGAAACTCAACCACCAAACAGGTACACAGAAGCAGGTCTTGTAAAAGAACTGGAGAAAAGAGGTATTGGTCGTCCGAGTACATATGCAGCTATCATTAAGACTCTAAATGATAGAGGTTATGTTTCTAAAGAAGGAAAGACACTTACTCCAACTGATACTGGAGATGTTGTATCTAGTTTCCTTGAAGAACATTTTAAAAATTACATAAGTGATTCTTTTACTGCAGAAATCGAAGAGGAGCTCGATCAAATGGCTGAAGGAGAAAGAGAGTATATCAAGACAATTAAAGATGTTTATGATCCTTTAGCAAAAGATATCGCAGCAAAAGAAGATATTCCAAAATTAACAAGTCTTGGAAAAGCAGATAAAAAACATAAATGTCCCAAGTGTGGATCTTTGATGGAAATAAAACTTGGTAAAGTTGGAAAGTTTTTATCATGTCTAAAGTATCCAAAATGTGATGGTGCTCTTACAATAGATGGAGAGGAGATAAAAGAACGACCACCACTTGGAGTTTATCCAGAAACAGGACAAGACATTTACATATTAGATGGAAGATTTGGCCCTTATGTTCAAGTTGGTAAAAAAGATAAAGAAAATAAGAAACCAAAGCGAGCGACACTTCCAAAGGATAAAAATCCAGATGAAGTAACCATGGAAGATGCTTTGAAATACTTGAGCTTACCTAAGATACTAGGACAACACCCAAAAACAGGGAATGATGTAATCGCAAGCATAGGAAGATTCGGCCCTTATGTTATGCAAGACGGAGACTTTCGTTCTCTAAAGACAGACAATGTTTATGAAATAGAGCTCAAGAGAGCTGTGGAAATTTTAGATGAGCCAAAAAGAAAAAGGGGTTTCCAGAAGAAAAAATAATTAATCGTTTATCTCAAACCAAAATGTGTTCTTCAAATCTTCGCTGATTTTATGAGCATTAGCGTGAGATAAAGTTCCTAGATATGAATGAAGAGATTGTTCAACAGCTTCTTTTTCAACTTTACCACTTTTGTATTCTTGTACTTTTCTTGAGAGACCTCTGTAAATCCTATTCTTTGTCTTGGTCCGCAAGAGTTTGTGATGAGGTAAGACAATGTAGCCAAGATAATCAATTCCATTGTGGAGCTTACATATTGAAACCTTGTGTGGATGGAGTGAGAGTCGCAATTCTTTATCAAGAAAGTTAGTTATAGGTTTCAAAATATCTTTCAAGTACTGTTCATTTTCAGAAACAATAACAAAATCATCAGTATATCTTGCATAGTATTTTGCATTCAGTTCTTGTTTTACAAAATGGTCAAACTCACTCATATATACGTTCGCAAAGAGTTGGGATGTGAGATTACCAATAGGTAACCCTTTTCTTTCAAACAGGTTTGATACTCCCGAAGAAAAACCCCGAACGACTTCATCTAATAAACATCTTGTCTCTTTATCCCTAATCTTCTTGTTCAAAATACGTATCAAAACATTATGGTCCACACTGTCAAAAAATCTTCGAATATCGCACTTCAAAATAAAGCACGGTTTCGTGTAGTTTTTACTGACTTTTCTAACAGCTTTATCAAGCCACAAAACACCTTTGTGAGTTCCTTTACCAATTCTACAAGAGAAAGACGTCGCAATAAAAGTTGGATTGAAAATCGGATAAAGCGTTTTATATATGGCGTGATGAATAACCCTGTCTCTAACAAGAGCTTTGTGAATATGCCTACGTTTTGGGTCAGTAATATAAAAACTCTTGTACGGTCCGTGCTCATACTTTTTATCTCTCAAATCTCTATGAAGCTGAAAGATATTTTGCTCAAGATGGTATTCAAACTCGAATACATCTTTTTTGTTACCTTTTCCTTTCCGAAACTCCTTCCACGCTTGAAAGAGGTTTCGGGTAGAGGTTATTTCTTTATATAAACTAACAAACATATTTATGAATGATTTTGATATACCAATTTTCAAACAAAGCTACGAAATGTATAAGATATTGCATCAGTTTCGCATAAAGGTTACAAAACAAGATAGACATACACTGTGGCAGAGATTAGAAAATAGTACACTTGAGGTTATTGAAGGAACACTTCGTGCAAGCTCTATGACTAAAAATGAAAAACTGACAGTTCTGGAAGAGGTCAGTCATAATCTGAACGTAACTCGTGTTTTTATACGATTAGCAAAAGATACTGAAACCATAGATTTTCCTAAATACGAGGACCTTCAAAACAGAGTGGATGAAATAGGAAGAATGCTCGGAGGTTGGATAAAACAGGTAAAGAGCTAAAGCAAAATACTCCATATTTCAGGAGTATTTTGCTGTAAAGATTTTATATCCGAGCAGACGCAACACCGATGTTGTCGTTACGGTTGTCGTCGTAGTAGTTGTTGACATTGAGACCGTCCTCATCGAAGTTACCGACGTTGACGTGGTTACCGTCCGCAGAAATATGTCTGTCCCTGTCCGTGCCACCAGAGTTTAAGTATGGTTCTTATTGGAAATAAGACATCTTCTTACTCCTGTATTTTATCCAAGAGCACCTATTTGAACTTACAAATACGACCTCTATTAGAAACAGACAAGAAATAAAATCCCTATCTTGAATTGCACACTACTTTTATCCAGTAGACAAAAATACTCTGGCAATGTTTCAAGCAGAAACACTTGCGAAATGAAACCAGTAGTCGCACCTACACGAGCAAGTGGCAGTATTTTAGCATAAAAAAAGAGGACCCCAACCGAATAAACGGAGGGGTCCAGATTTTTGAGCGAGGGCTTCGCCCAAACGAAGGTTCAAAAACTCAAGAGTATCGAGTAATCAAACCATCAAGGTTCATTTCCGAGCAGACGCAACACCGACGTCGCCGTCACGGTTGTCGTCGTAGTAGCCGTAGACAACGAGACCGCCCTCATCGAAGTGACCGACGCTGACGCGGCCACCGCCCGCAGAAACGGAACTGGTGCGAACGTATTTCCCACGAAGCAGATAGATGCCACGAACCTTGAAATAGGCGGTGACAGCGTAGCTGACTTCGGGAGCGTTCGGAACATGCTCGACTTCGGTGATGAGGCCTCGCTGTTCATTCCACGTCTTGCTGAACGAGTTGGGCACGGCTTCCTTGCGGATTACGAGCCATTCGCCAGCTTTGACTTTGTCATCCTGTGCGAACTTCTGGTCTTCCTCGGCGTACCATCCTTCGGTCTTCGAGTAGAAGAGCTTGTTTTCGAGCTCCCGAACCTGCAAGAGGTTCAGCTCCGTCGGTGGTGGTCCTGCGATAAGCATATATCCATTAGTACGAAGCCAGAGGATGGTTTGCGTATCGGGCAGGGTGTCGGCGAAGTGTTCGAGTTGCTCGTCGCTGTAGCTCACGCCATAGGCGGTTGCCACTTCTTCGGGTGTGATGTAATCGTCACCGAGAATGAGATGAGCGAGCTCGTGACCTTCGGGGAGTTGGTTTGTGACCACCTCACCGTTGTCGTTGACCTTCGGACAGCCCATTTTCAGGTAGTCGGCGAGGTTTCGCCGTTTGAGAACGCTGTTGTTGGGTGTGTTGATGTGGTCTGGTCCTACGCCCTCTTTTGCAAGGAGACGGTGAAACTTCGCCACTGTGTCGAGGTTTGGTTGGTTTGCAGTTTTCACAACTGTATGCCTTTCTTTTTTACCAAGTTCGCCTTGGATGTTGCGGTCTGTCTCGACATGAGACGAACATTTCAAATACCAATATATTGATATACAAAATGCTCATCTCAATCGAGGTTTGAACCTTGAATATGTAAAAGAACATTGCTTGTATAATACCATAGTATTACTAAATATGCAAGTTTAATTTAATCTTAGAATTTTATTTAATTAAATAGAGAAACTAGAAAGAGAATAGAAATCATCTTCGTCTTCTTTGCCAGAATCATCAACAGGAGAATCCTTGGATGCTTCTGTAATAGAAAAATCATTTTGAGGAGCATCTGCTTCAGATAGTTCTTGTGATTCTTCCATAATTGTATCTGTTCCGGATGTGCCGTCTGAAATATTTTCTGAATTATTAAAAGTATTTCCCAAAATATTATCAGGACTGTCTACAGAATCTTCCAAGATCTCAGATGAAGCAAGTCCTGATACCACAGATGCAGTAGGCGCGACGGATACGGTCTCCAAATCCTGAATCGGTTCTTTCAACTTTTTCTCAAAATCAGTCTGGCTTCGGTCTTCCCTCTTCCCATTTCTTATAAAAGCCAAAATCTTTCGCAAATCATCATCACTAAAATAATCAATTCTAATTTTTCCTCCATCTTTATCACTTGGTTCAATATGAACTCTAGTACCAAGCATTTCTTCTGCCTGCTGTTCCATCTCTACAATTTCAGGATCAAACATCCTTCCTTTCTTTCTAACTTTGTCATATGCAATTTTTCTAGAAATTTTTTCTGCTTCACGCACAGTCATTTTCTTCAAGACAATTTCTCTAAACAAAGTAGTCTGTTCTTCTGGTCTATCACAAAGCATCAAAAGAGGTCTTGTATGTCCTTCTGAAATCTTCTTAGCAGAAAGTGCATTCAAAATATCTTCAGGCAAGAGAAGAAGCCTAATCGTATTTGAAACATACTCTCGACTTCTTCCAACCTTTTTTCCAATCTCCGCATGTTTAAATCCAAACTTATCAGCAAGCTGTTGAAAAGCCCTTGCTCTATCAACAGGATTTAGATCTTCTCTCTGTAAGTTTTCAATAATAGCAAGCTCTAGTTTTACCCTATCATCATCCTCCGTAGATCGAATAAGAGCTGGAACTTCTCTAATACCTGCTAATTTTGAAGCTCGCAATCTTCTTTCTCCGGCAATGAGTTCATATACTGTAGCAAGTCCCCCATCTTCTTTTGTAACTTCTTTTCGAGTAACAACAAGTGGCTGAAGAACACCGTACATACGAATAGAATCGGAAAGCTCTTTAAGTCTTTCTTCATCAAAATCCTTTCTTGGCTGAAAAGGGTTAGGAAAAACCTTATCTACTTCGATAAAATATACTGCATTGTTGTGAAATTGTGAGTGCTCTCCTGTATGTTCCATATTTGTCTCCGTATTTTAACATAATTGATTTCAATGGAAAAATTGCGTAGACTGAGTGAGTTGATTTGAAAATAAATGAAATGCCGGGGTGGCGGAATTGGTAGACGCGCACGACTCAAAATCGTGTCTCTTCGGGGGTGAGGGTTCGATTCCCTCCCTCGGCACATATTATATCTTGATCTCAAGATTCTTATTTACGAAATCCTTCAAAGTTAAGATGATTCCAAGACTGAAAAAAAATCCTGATATCATAAAAAAGGTATCATTGATATCTCCATTCCAAATTATTTCTTCAGATAATCTATAAGAAAAAATAAGATCAGCTACTACTATAAACAAAGTTCCTATGGAGAAATAAAATAGTCCCCTAAATATTTTACCTCCTGCAACTCTCAATATAGTAAGTCCAACAGCGGCAGTAAATGCATCTACAAACGCATAGTAAAAATCGAAAAGATTAACCAGTAGAGATTGTCCTTCATCTATGTACGGGAATCCTGTAAATAAATACCCTATTCCATCTCCAAGTATCCAAAAGATAGTTAAGCTTGATAATATAAAATATCCAAAAAACTCAATAACAAGTCTTTTTGTTATTTGAATTTTATACAATCTAAATATAGATACTAGAACAATAAAAGAACCGATGCTTGTAAACAAAAAGGCAATTTCTGCTAAAGACGGGTACGGAGACTCTACTCCTTTTATTATAGTGTAGTACGCAAATGTATACAGTCCGATAGTCATTGCTATAGCATTCATCAAGAATCCTATAAAAATAGACTTCATATTGCCTCTGATTCCTGGAATTTTTTTCATATACAAGAGGCCACAAACTGAACCCACTAAATATATAAGTGCGTATATAACAATAAAAAATGTCCCTGTATAATAAGGATCCTTAGAGAAATAAATATAAATATTATAGATAATAGAAACTATTGTTACTGTAAAAAGTATTGTGGCCCACTTGTTTATTTTTGAAACTATATCCATATATATAATAATTACATAAATATATTATTTTTTCTTATATTTTTACACTACTTATAAACTTGATTGAAGCCTCTTTTAATGTAGAGTATCAAAATGAACAAACCCAAGATAATTATAGTATGCGGGCCCACAGCCACAGGAAAAAGTGACTTGGCTGTTTCTATTGCTAAAAAAATTGGAGGAGAAATAATATCGGCTGATTCACGACAAATTTACAAAGGTCTAGACATCGGTTCTGGGAAAATTACCAAAGAAGAAATGAAGGATGTACCTCACTACATGCTCGACGTTGTATCTGCGAAAAGCACTTTCACAGTCGCGCAATTTAAAAAGAAAGGTGAAAAGATAATACAAGATATTTTAAAAAGAGGTAAAGTTCCTATTATTGCTGGTGGTACAGGATTTTACATTGATGCATTGGTAAATGGTATTACCTACCCTGAAGTAAAGCCAAATAAAAAACTCCGAAAAGAGTTGGAGGAAAAAAGTCTAGAGGAGCTCCAATCAATTTTAAAAAAGAAAGATAAAAAAAGATATGACGTCATTGATTTAGATAATAAAGTCAGACTCGTACGCGCTATTGAAATCATAGAAACTCTAGGAAAAGTTCCTGCACCAATTCGAGAAGAAAAATATGATCCTATCTTTATAGGTCTTGATTATTCAGATGAAATTTTAAAGGAAAGAATCCACGACAGACTCTTAAAGAGAATGAAACAAGGTATGAAAAAAGAAGTGGAAGATTTGCATAAATCTGGAATATCTTGGAAGCGCCTAGAGTCTCTAGGACTTGAGTACAGATACCTGGCACTTTTCCTGCAAAATAAGATATCAAAAGAAGAGATGCTCTCGGAACTCGAAACAAAGATCTGGCAATTTGCAAAAAGACAAAGGACTTGGTTTAGAAGAAATAAAAAAATATTTTGGCACAATACATTAGAAATAAACTTTATCCAAAAACAAATAGATTCTTTTCTAAAAAAATAAAGTACAATATAGAAATGAAATACTTTTATATATTATTTTTTATTGCTTTATCATACATAATCCCTTATACAACCTCTGCTCATGTCTTATATCTTGTAGATAAAGAAGACGCTACGAAAAAAGGTGGCGTAGACTACGATTTCATATTAAGTCCTTTTATGGATATAAAAAATGTAGGCTTAATGCTCGGAACCATAGTAATTACTCTGTTAGTTTTATATAACTGGCACAAAATACCTTTCTTGAAAAAGAAAATTGATTATGTCTGCAATAGAGCTTCTACCTATAAAGTCTTCATTCCTTGGATACTTAGGCTCTCTGCTGGTATTTCTCTTATTGGTTCCGGGGTTTCAGAAGTCCTAATTTCCCCTGCTTTAAAAGGTTTTGCTAGCTTTGCTAGTCTTGAAATATTTCTAGGTTTTATGTTTATTACAGGTTTTCTTGTGATACCAACTGCTCTCGTGTCGATGTTTCTATATTTTCTGGCTTTCCAAATTGATCCTTACATTATAGGAAACTTGGATTTCTTCGCTATAGTTTTAGCACTTATAATTGTAGAAAATGAAAGACCCGGAATAGATGACCTCATTGGAATGCCTCACTATTCTCCATTCAAACGGCTAAAATCTTTTGTTCCTTTTATAATGAGAATGGGAATTGGAGGGGCAATGATATATCTTGCAATATACGAAAAAATTCTAAACCCTCATGTCTCAGAAATAATAGTGAGAGAGTTTGGTCTTATGAATGTGTTTCCGGTGAGTCCTGAAATGTGGGTCCTATCTGTAGGGATAATTGAATTTGTAATAGGTCTATTTTTGCTTGTAGGATTTAAGACAAGACTAATGAGTGCTGTTGCTTTCGTTGTCTTGAGTGGATCATTCTTCTACTTTGGAGAAGATGTGGCATCTCATATAACTCTATTTGGAGTTTTGTCAGTATTATTTATAACAGAAGGTGGATCATTTAGCCTTGATAAATGGCTATCTAGAAAAAGTAAATAAAGATTCAAATGCGGGTCCACGAGGACTCGAACCCCGAACGTCGGTTTTGGAAACCGAAATTTTACCATTAAACTATAGACCCTTTGTAAATAAATACCCTGCTAGTATACCAAAAAAGTAAATTTAATACAGAAAAATCCTAAGGGTATTTATTGGTCAAAATATTAACCGCTAGATATCCTTAGGATTTTTCTGTATCAACCAACCTATTTCTTCATTTCCTTCCAAACAGTATGCTTTCGCAATTTTGGATTATACTTTTTAAGCTCCAATTTCCCTTCGGTGGTTTTCTTGTTTTTTCGTGTCCAAATAAGGTCTCCTGTCTCTGTACACTTTATTTTTATTAGTCTATCTTGTGACATATAATTAGTCCCACTAGAATACTATATTCACAGAATAAAGCAAGGTTTTTCGTAAATAATGGGATTTAAAAAGACCTCATTAAAAACATTGACATTTCTCTATCAATACGTTATAGTACCACCAATGAGCGAAAATACAGGAAAATTAAAGGGTCTAGCAATGAAAGCAGTTTTTGCACTGGTTGGTATTGCTATTCTCGTACTTATTGCAATTGTTATCATAACTATCGTACCTAGACTACTTTCTTCTTTTACTTCAGTAGGAGGATCATTTGGTCGTCTTTTTGGTAAAACAGAAAGCCTCGAAATTGTTGCTAATTCTCAAGAAATTCAAAACGGTGAATCACTTATACTATCTTGGAATTCAGATTATAAAGAAGATGCTTTTTATACTATTGAATATGATTGTTCAAAAGACTTAGAAATTAGCATACTTACAAATGTAGGTGCTCAAGAAATAGATTGTAAAGAAGCAGTTCCGCTTGGAGAAAACAATTCGGTACAACTTATCCCAAACCTCCTAAAAGAAAACTCTTTCCTTGATTCAAAAATAATCGTAAAACAAATCGATTCTAAAAATGGAAAAGAAGTATTTAAAGGAGAAACAGTTGTAACTATTACAAATGGTACTGGTAGAGCTGAATTTACCCCTGTAATAGACGAAAACAGAGATACTAATGTAACTGCTCGACCAGCAGATTCTGAAGAAGATATATATGTAGAAAATTCAGATTCTAATAGTTCAGACTCTGATAGTGAAGTTACTTATGTAGAAGAAGATGAGGTAAAAGAAGAAACTACTTCAAAAGACACAAGTACTGTCTCTGCAAAAACTGTAGCATCAAAGCCTGTAGTAACATCTCCTGCAAACCTAACAATAAGCAACGTTATTGCTATTTCTAGCACCAACAGTATTCAATTCAAGGCAACAAACACAGGAGGAAGATCAACGGGTACTTGGTACTTCTCATATTCCCTACCAACTTCTCAAATACAATATGTAAACTCTCCTTATCAAATATCTCTTGCCCCAGGACAAGCCCTGCTTATAACTGTTAAATTTGATACTAGAGAAAGTGGAAATCATCTTGTAAATATAAATCTTGACCCACAAAACAGACTTGGAAGTGCTACATATGATAACAATGCCAGTGTATATATAAATACATCAGGTACAACTTCTTCTAATAGCAATTCAAATGACGATGCTGACCTAGAGCTTGTATCTATGGAAGTAGGTAGAGTTACTGGATCTGGAAGATTTGTGAAAGATAGTAGTATAGACTCAAATGATGATCCTGCAGTACGTTTTGTAGTTGAAAATAATGGAGATGAATCAACTGGAAGTTGGTATTATGAAATAAAAATCTCAGGAGAAGATACAATCAACTCTCGAAGACAATCTTCTCTTTCAAGCGGAAGAAGAGTTGAAATAATACAAGAACTTGGAAATCTTAGGGATGGAAGAACTCATACTGTTAGACTAGAACTAGACCCAGATGATGATATAGATGAGGAAAATGAAGGAAATAATGCAGATAGTGAGACTTTGAGGATTGATAATTAAGTAAAATAAAAAGATCCATTGGTTTGATGTCGCTTCGCAGACAAGCGTTGTCCAGAAATTTTTCGAAGAAAAATTCTCTTGACATAAGCTTTGTCGAGGACCTGCGACGGAAAACCAATGGATCTTTTTATTTTACTTAGATATCAATCTCTGCCATCTTTGCATTTGAGGTAATGAAATCTTTTCTCGCTGGAACATTTGTTCCCATAAGCATATCAAAAATCTTGTCTGCTTCTACGCCATCCTCAATATTTACTTGTTTCAAAACTCTATTGTTTTTATCCATAGTAGTTTCTTTGAGTTCACTGGCATTCATTTCTCCAAGTCCCTTGTATCTTTGCACTGATATCTTTTGAGTTCTCTTTTTTGTATCTGTGTCATCTGTATCCTCTTCTTCTGGTTCTTCACCATCCTCTTGAAGTGGAGAATCATCTCCCAACATGGCGACTTTATCTTCTTCATTATAAAGATAAGTCACTTCTTTTCCTTTAGTAATTTTATAAAGTGGAGATTGAGCAATATAAACATAACCACCCTCAAGCAATGGTCTAAAGTATCTATAGAAAAGAGTAAGTAGAAGTGTGGCAATGTGAGCACCATCTACGTCGGCATCAGTAGCAATAATAACTTTGTGATATCGAAGTCTTGTAATATCAAATGTATCTCCAATATTTGTACCCAATGCAACAACAAGGTTTTTTATTTGTTCTGAAGCAAGCATCTTGTCTAATCGAGCACGCTCTACATTCAAAATCTTTCCTCTAAGTGGCAAGATGGCCTGTGTACGTCTATCTCGCCCTGTTTTTGCAGTACCTCCCGCAGAATCTCCCTCCACAATGAATATTTCAGATTCTTCAGCGCTTTTAGACTGACAGTCCGCAAGCTTTCCAGGAAGTGTCATTCCTTCTAATGCACCTTTTCGCAAAACAGAATCTTTGGCAGCCTTAGCGGCTTTTCTAGCACGCACTGCGAGGACTACTTTTTGAATAATAGCTTTTGCATCATCAGGATTTTCCTCTAAATAAAAAGAGAAACTTTCTCCAAAAACACTCTCTACAGCACCTCTTGCTTCAGGTGAACCAAGTTTTGCCTTTGTCTGTCCTTCAAATTGAATCTCGGGCATTTTTACCGAAATTACAGCAGTAAGGCCTTCGAGCACATCATCTCCTGTAAAAGAATCTTCTGCTTTTACTAAATTATTTTTCTTTGAATAATTATTTAGACTTCGAGTAAGCGCAGTTTTAAAACCAGTAACATGCATACCTCCCTCTGGGTTATATATATTGTTTGCAAAAGCAGTGATACGAGGCGATATATCATCTACATACTGTAACGAAACTTCTACTGTAATATCCTCTATTTCTTTCTCAATATAGAAAATGTTTTTATGAATTGGCTTTTGAATTTCATTATAAAACTGAACCAATGACTTTAATCCCCCTTCAAAATAGAATGTTTGTGATGGAGCTTCAATAACATCTCCTATATATGTATCCAAATTCTTCTCATCAACTTCTACTTCTCTTGCATCAATTGCTGTAATTTTAAGGCCTTTTACTAAATAAGCTTGTTGTCTTAGATGATTTACAATCTTTTTAAAATCAAATTTAATCTCTTTGAAAATCTCAATATCAGCTTCGAAAGTGATGATTGTACCGTTGAATTTTGTTGAACCCACTTTCTTTACATTACCCTTCTTTTTACCTTGAGAATATTCTTGAACATAATGATTTTTATCTTTATGAACCTCTGCTTTTGTATAAACAGAAAGCGCGTTTACAACAGACGCTCCAACTCCGTGAAGTCCTCCAGATACTTTATATCCACTCTTTTCTCCACCGAATTTTCCTCCGGCATGCAAAGTTGTCATGATAGTTTCAAGCGCAGAAACTTTTGTCTTTTTGTGAACATCAACAGGAATACCTCGTCCATTGTCTACTACTCGAATTCTGTTTCCTGGCAAAAGAGCAACCTCGATTCGGTCAGCATATCCGCCCATGGCTTCATCCCGAGAGTTATCAAAAATCTCCCAAATAAGGTGATGTAGACCTTCTGGACCTGTAGTACCAATGTACATACCGGGGCGCTTTCGTACAGGATCTAGACCCTCGAGTACGGTGATTTCATCAGCTCCGTATGAGCCTTCTTTTCTTGCTGAAACCGATCCTTTCTTTGTGCGTTTTTCTGGGGCCATATATTGTTTATACACCATATTCTATCAAAAAAAGTCCCTTAATACAAAGTTTTAAGGGACCAATTGAGCTTTATTTTAAGCCGTAAAAATAGCCAAATTACGCCAAAATGAATTAAATCTGGCAAGTTCTACAAAATGCTGTTCTGACTCCAGATTTTCTTTTGTATTTGGATCAATATAATAGAAACCTGAAAAAACATTGTTGTCTATTTTTGTACCTGTAATTACAATGAGATGCGATGTTTTGTTTGTGCCGAAACCCTCTTTTACAGACACAATCACGGGTGCGCCTTTTTCTACAGAGCTTATGATTTTTCCGATTCCAACAGAGGCTAGTTTTTCTTGATACTTACTTTCTCTAGAAATCTTATCTGAAACACTTATCTCATGAGAACGAAATTCTTGTCTATATGCAGATACTCCGTGATTTCTTAATAGATTTACTAAAGCGTCATGATTCCAACCATTTTCTTCTGAATATCCGCCTATGTATTTTCCTTCCTTAATCAAATCCATCACAGCCTCTTCTTTTCCAAGACCAAGATAATCCAAAACCATTTTTATACATACAATACCGCAACTTCTATGCCTCCAGTCTGTATCGATATCTTCACTATGTTGTGAATAAAAATTGATGTGTAATTTTTTGTCCATATATTATGTACTGAATCTTACAACAATATATAATTTTGTATATTAAATTTTGATAAAAAATAAATAAAAAACACCAATACAGTTTCCTGAAATGGCGCTATAAATAATTGACTTGAAAATTAGTCTGATTCTGCTACTGGAACAAGCTCTGGAAAAACAATTCCATCTTTTGGAATTTTTGATGCCACATAGCTTGTGACTAAATAAATCAAGGCTCCGAAAGCTCCACCTGAAATCATACCAATGATTTCACTTCTCCCAGAGATCCAACCTATGATAAATCCAGATATTGATCCAATGACGGCATTCCATCTGTGTACAGAAGATATCACATAACAAGTAATCATAAAGGAATAAATTAGAATTTTTCCAATTGCCGAGCCATTTGTCTTGACCCAGGAAAGAAAAATAAAAGCCTCTTTTGAAAATTGCTTTAGATATTTTCCAATTTCGCGATGCAGGAACAAGCATTTTTTAAACACCACAACATTATCATCCAGCCTATCTTTTAGATGCACTTTATAGAATTCGGAACTATCGCTGAAATTATATATATCAACGAAATGAGAAAAATCTGTAGATCCAGAAAAATCCCGTATCCACGCAAATGACATTAATGTAAGACAGATTAATGAAATGTAAAAATAGAGCAGGGAGAAATCATGTATAAATTCATTACCCATCCCTGTAAATAATAGAAAGCAAGTAACAGAGGCCACGGGGTAAAACCATAATAATATGGAACACATAATTCCTAAGCTTACAAAAAGACCCTTAACCTGAATTAAGCAAGCTTCTCGAAAAAGTCTATTTTCAATAAGTTTGCACTTATGCTCCTCTATTTTTTCCAACAACACCCCTTTGAACTTCCGACAAAACTCCAGAGGGTCGACGGAAAGAAATCCAACGAATGCTCCGAGAATTGCCCAAAGAATCAGTAGTCCAGACTGATCACTAACATACTTCCCCAAGGAAATACTAACAAGTGCTCCAAATGATGAAGCAAGAATAACTTTCAATATCATATTCATTTTTCAATGCAGGCATGGTTACCCTGAATGACCTTTTGTTACGAAGGTGAGCGTTCTTAATTCTTGAAATACATTAAAACATTTACAGTTTTTAGTCAACATCGGAGCATTTAACGTATCTCCCATCCAGCATCCCCCATTTTCTTGTAGATTGAATCCATAATTGGATTTATTTCTTCGTCTGTTAGAGTTTTCTCCATCGATTGAAGAACCAGTCTGAATGCATAAGAAGTCTTGCCATCTTTTGAGAAAATATCAAATAACGTAGATTTCACAAGCAAATCCCCTGCTTCTTTTTGAATCAGCTCCAAGACTTCATTTTCTTTATTTTCACCAGAAACCCAAACTGCCACGTCTCTTAATACAAAAGGATAAGGTGAAATTGACTTCACTTTTTTAGTTTCTGTTTGTGGTAATATGAAATGCTCTTTCAAATCTGCCAATTTTAGAGAGTCCAGATTTATTTCAATCACATTTCCATTTTCTTTTATTTCAGTTCCCAAAACTTCATTTAGTTTTCCTATTGCCTCTGCAACAATTTCATCACACTTTGTTTTTTTATTTTTTGAAGCAACACCAATTCCCAAAACCATCTTTTCATCTTGCCCTGCAAAAACTTTTCCGATTTCAAAAATCTTAATATCATCGAGACCAAACAGATCTGCATTTTTTAAATTCCTTTCCAGAGCATCTTGTAGAAGCGGCGCAAGTGAAGTGCGTAAAAATCCTTTATCTTCTGCAAGTGGTTTCAAAGTAGCGATATCCCCTTTTTCAACAAAACTTCCTGTGAAAACTTCTGAGAATCCAAGTTCACACAAAGTATTTCTAATTATATTGTTATATTCAAATTCTTTATTTATTTCAGGAACTCTATCAATAGTAGTCACATCTTGTTCTGCAATATTGTCATATCCATAAACTCTCCCTATTTCCTCTATCAAATCTTCTTTTATTCTAATATCAAGCCGTTCAACTGGAGCAGTTACCACGTACCTTTCTGCATCTTTTTCAACCATCTTTCTATATCCAACAATACTTTCTTCTGGGATTGTAGAAAAATCTTCTACCATTACAGCTCCATCTTTGTATCTAGTAGAGTGAATTACTTTTTCATTTCCAAGATAGACTCGCACATGATCAACTCCTTCTTCCACTTTTGTACCAGGAAGAAAATCAAAAGTCTCGTGATGAATCTTCCCTTCTCCACTATTTGTAAAAATTAAATCCCCTGGCTCTAACTCATCTTTTGAAATTTCTTTTCCATATACATACTGGTCTACAGAAACCCGCGGAATAGAAAGTCCATTTTGAGCATAAAGATAGGCAGTAAACGAACTGCAGTCAAAAGCCTTCGGTGCGTCATATACAACACTTGCTCCGAGTTTATAAGGTGCACCAACAAGATCTTGTGCCATTTTCACAACCTCATTTTTCGTATTTACTTTTTTCCACTCAAATCCAAATCTATCAAAGATTTCTTCTATCTCTGACCCTTTCAAATTTAATCCAAGTAGACTATTTACTTCTTCTACAGAAACTCCGACTTTATATAGATTTGCAACTCTTGGATAGATATCTATAACCTCACTAACTTTTGTTTCTGGAGTATTGGCGTATCTTAAAATCATTTCTACTGCACGCGCTAATGCTTTTTCTGTTAGCTCTGGGGTTATTTCATTTTCAAATCTTTTAGAAGAATCTGTTTTGATATTGTATTTTTGAGTAGTTTTTCTAATTAAAGTCCTGTTCCAATTTGCAGCCTCCAAAACTATATTTACAGTTTTTTCATTTACTCCTGCTTTATTACCTCCTTTTATTCCAGCAAGCACCAACGGATCTTTTGAATCTTTTATCACCAAAGTCTCTTCATCCAATTCCAAATCCTGACCATCTAAAGTCGTCATTTTTTCTCCTTTCTCTGCATTTTTTATATAAATATCTTTTCCATCTATCAGGTCAGCGTCGAATGCATGCAAAGGCTGGCCAGTTTCAATCATTACCAAATTTACAATATCGACGATATTGTTTATAGGCCTTTGACCCAAAGTCTCGAGCATCACTTTAAAATATTCTGGAGATTCTTTTACTTCAATATTTTTAATCTCACATGCTGTATATCTTGGACACGCATCTGATTCTATTTTTATATTGTATTCAGATTTAAAATCGCCTTTTATTTTTTCGACTTCAAGATCCTTAAAAGGTTTTCCTGTTAGAAGTGCAATTTCTTTTGCAATTCCAATATGTGAAAGACAGTCGTGCGCTCTGTTTGGAAGAACATCTATATCAATAACAAAATCATTTCCCTTCTTTTCTATCCCTTCGACTTCAAAAACTCTTGTATTTAAAATATCTGCAAGCTTTTTTGGCTCAGGCAACTCTACATAGTGTTTTAACCATTCGTAAGATACCAACATATTAAAATTGATTAACGATTCTTAAGTCTCCGTTGTACATTTGACGCACGTCTTCTATTCCATATTTGAGCATAGCTACTCTGTCGACACCAATACCAAAAGCAAATCCTTGGTATTCATTTGGATTTATTCCTGCCAAATTTAAAACATTTGGATGTGTCATTCCTGCTCCGAGTATTTCAATCCAACCAGAATGAGAGCAAGTTGCACACCCTTCTCCTTTGCATCTGAAACATTTCATATCTACTTCGATTCCAGGTTCCACAAAAGGGAAAAATCCTGGGCGAAGTTGTATATCTACATCTTCTCCAAAAACTTTTCTCAAAAAAGTAAGTAGGGCTTTTTTAAGATGTCCCAGGTTTATGTCTTTTCCTACAACCATTCCTTCTACTTGATGAAATTGCACTTCATGAGTTCTGTCTGTTGCTTCATATCTATAGACTTTTCCTGGTGCGACGATTTTAAAAGGTGCTCCATGTTCTTTTCCAAAACGAGCCTGAACATTTGATGTGTGAGTTCGTAGAAGCTTCGAAATGCCTTTCAGCCAAAAAGTATCTTGCATATCTCTTGCAGGATGATCCTTTGGTACGTTTAGTGCATCGAAGTTGTGATACTCGTCTTCCATTTCAGGACCAGTAGCGACTTCAAAGCCCATGTCCACGAAAACATCCACAATCTCGTTAATTGTGTGTGTTATGGGATGAATATGCCCTTTTTCCTCCTTGTTCATAATGGTCATTGTACACTTTTAGGACTTGTTTTAAAAGGATTAAGGGATCTTGATTCTTACATACCTTAATTGACTATGTTTCAAATATATGGTATCTTCCATAAGGAAATTCACCGAACCTAATTTAAAAATGAATATAAAGTTTTCTCTCGAAAAGCTCCGTGAAGTATCCTTCATGGAACCGATGGTACTTGCTGTAACATCGGAAGAGTTCAATGCTCTGGACCCAGATTTGCGTAAACAAATAATTCACGGACTACATAAAGATAGAGTCTATCTACGAATAACGACTCTTTTCTATTCGGCTGAAACAACAAGTGTCGCAATTTCTGGCTATTTCAGCAACGATAGAGGAGAAGTTGTCGGAGAGTGTATCAACTTCGGCGGAGGACTAGATCCGTCCGCAGAGACCGGTTACATCGATATTAAATGATCTTCTCTCTCAATTCAAAAACGTAGGACTACACAGCTCTACGCTTTTTTTATTACATAAAGTGTCCTCTTCTCTACTACAACACCGCCTCCAAAAACACATCACCATCTTTTATCACAATAGTATTCCCATTCTCAATCCGAAAATCTAAATCTCTCTTTTCTAAAATAGGCTGGATATTTTGTGCAGAACGACTATCTATCTCGACTGCAAATACTCCTTGATTTGTAAGCACAACAAGTACATCGTCTCTTCCTGGGAAATAATCATATCTTTTTATATCATCACCTAGATTTACCGTGATTAAATCAACACATTCTTCAATACAATAAAAATACGGTATAGATTCTATATTTCCAGACCAAATATTTTTCACATCTCCATTCTCAAGCCAACTAACCATCTTTTGTCTCTCGCGGAGCATTTCTTTATCTTCAATATTTTCTACTCCCAATTCATCAAAAAAGTCGGGTAACTGTATCTCTGAGATTATAGTCGTTGTAGCAGTTTTTACTCCCTTAACCAAAATAGTAGTTGTAGTAGCGACATCTACTTCAAATTGTCCTTTATCTTCCAAAAATAACTCTGATAGATTTTCATATTCAGGATTTAAAATTTCTACTTCATCAACAGAATCTTTTGTACTCGAAGCAGTGACTACAGGAGTCAGAACTTTGTCTATCTTTCTAAACTCTATTTCATTTTTCAACATTAAAATACGAGCTTCGCTTACAAGGTTTGGTCGGACAAAAAGTTCTTTTATCCAAGTCCTGTATCCTTCTTTTTCTACACGAACTGAATACTTTTTATTTGGTCGCAAGTTCTGAATCAAAGTGTTCCTTAAAAATACTCCGTTATCTTCAATAAATTCATCATTTATATAGACTTTTGTATTTGATAGATCTGAATGGATATAGACTCCTCCTGTTCGGACAATAGAAAGAGCGTCTCCAAACCTGTATCCAGCAGAATAAGCAAGAAGAATTGGTACCAATAAAATAAATAGTAGTATCAGGATTATGAACGAACTTAATCGTGCTTTATGAGATAGTGGTTTCATATTTTTTTGAATTAGAATCTGACTTATCTATCTTACGATATTTTGGTGTAACCCAAAATGCCCCGATATATCTTCCTGTCATCAATCTTGTCTGTGCATCAAGTCCCGGAAATGCTCCAAAGATAATAATAGTGAAAGGAACCAGTAGCCATTGTGCAAGCATCGCTGTGTATTTTGCCTTCTTCCATTTTAAATCTGCTGGCATTTTAGGAACAAGCGTAATTGCGATTACCGCAGACAGCACAAGACCCATCATAGCCAGTGTCATTAAATTCCTAGTGATGATTGGAAGATTGTATGAAAGTACAGTATCCCTAAAAGCATCTCCTCCTAAAATAAGTGGCAACCACCCAAGCATTAAAATCATAAGTGGGTTTGTAGCCAGAGACCAAAAACCTTCCATCTGAATAAAAGTATGTTTTATCTTTTTTCTTAGAGAAATATTTTTATTCTTTATAAAGCCAAAAAGCATGTATGGAATATTCTCAACTCCCCACATCCATCGCAAATGTTGTTTGTAAATATTCTTCATTGTCTGCCAAAAAGATCCTGCCAAGTTTGCATCCATAGAAACAGGATAAGAAATTGGAACAGATCGATAATCTCCGTCTCTAGCTAAAAATAGATTCCAGAAAATACGTGAGTCATCTGAAATCATATTTTTCTGCCAGTATCCCACAGAATAAAGCGCTGAAAAAGAAAGAGAATGAGATGAAAAAGTAGTAAGCTTCTCTGGACGTTCTTGCTGAATCATTTGCCAAAAAGTACTCGTCATTGCAGCTACACGCGAAATAGCAGGGGCATTCCATATATTGTTGTTATATAACGGTACAGGCTGAAATGAAGCCTTGTGTGGCTCTTCTGTAGTAAGGAAGTGCCATGTAAGACACAAGAAATATTGAGGAGCCACTACAGTATCTACATCAAAAGCAGAAACAATTACATTGTCATAATCGATGCCGATTTTATCTAGAATATTTACCCTAGTTTGTTCTGCCATATAACTAATGTTTGGACCTTTCCCTTTTATCTCTCCAGGAAGATCTGATGGATGAACTGTAATTATGAAATGTCCAAAATGCTTTGCATATTTATCTCTCATTTTTTCTGCCAATTTCAGAGCCTCCTCTCCAGCCCTTTCTTCTGCGCCAAGAACAATAATCATCTTGCTCTTTTTATATTGAGTCTGCATCAAAGACTTTAGGCTGTTTTCCAAAACTTCCTCCCCTTCACTGTAAAAAGGTAGAAGGATCATATGATGCAAATGTTCGTACTTAACACTCTCAATCATTTTCTGCCAATCAACTTTCATGTTGTGTCGAAGTCTTCTCCAGTTGTGTCTGTGATGAATTGAAAGGTGTATTGTTTTTAACAGCCAATACAAATCAAAAGCAATAATAAAGTAAGCTGCCCAAACAGGTTTAAAATAAGAAAGCACTACAACAAGCAAAAGTGTTCCCCAAGACAAAAGTCCTGGCAGCATTTCTAAGAAACGAAAAAGAATACGGTCAGACCCTTTAAGATCTCCCGCATGAGCCGCTTTAAAACCAGGATGCTCCATGTATTTCATTTTGACATTATAACCACAAAAAAGGCTTTAAATCAAGGATATCTGCGCTTTCTGAGCCACCTGAGGGACTTGAACCCACGACCCATTGTTTACAAAACAATTGCTCTACCAACTGAGCTAAGGTGGCTTTATTGAAGTAAAAGACTTCAGAGTATGATTATACAAAAAAAATAATAAAAGTAAATTATTTCTTAGAATCTTCTTTGTGTTTGTGGATACTGTTTAGAAAGAAAGAAGCAGAACCCTTGTTTGTGAGAGCACCTTTACCTTTAATCATATTGAAGAATCTATCCCCCTTCCTTCTAATCCATCTTAGGATTATATATAAAATCCTGGCAAAAAATACTGGAATAGAATCCGTGAATTTCTTAAAGGATTTCTTTCTTGCAACTATAAACCTATTTCCCTTATTCCACAGAAATATAATTTTTCTGTCCGTCATATCTCTAAATTTCTCCGATATAATAGACCTCCTCATTGTAAGCTCAATGGTACGTAAAATTATCATAAACAACATACCCACAATCGATACAATAAAAAGTATTATTAGATTATTCATCTAGCTATTATACAACTGAAAATCGTGCAATGCGAGCAACATCCACTCTTTCTCCAAATTTCTGTACAGCTTCATCTAGTAGTTTTTGAATAGTTTTTGAATCATCCTTTATATATGATTGCTCGACTAGTACTTTTTCTTTAAAATATGAATCTAATTTTCCTTCTAGAATCTTTTCTTTTATTTCTTCTGGCTTGTCCTCAACATCTTTTTGAAATACTTCTCTTGCTTTAGAAACAGACTCTTCATCTACTTCATCTCTCTTTACATATTCTGGAGCCATAGCAGCAACTTGCATAGCAATCTCTCTTGCTAGTGTTTGGAATTCTTCATTCTTTGAAACGAAGTCAGTCTCGCATGAAAGCTCCACCATTGCACCAATATTTCCACCAGCGTGAATGTATGTAGCAACTGTACCAGCAGCAAGTTCTCTATCTGACTTTTTTAGAGCAGCTTTTGCACTTAGTTTTTGCAGGATAATTTTTGCCTTGTCCATGTCCCCACCAGCTTCTTCAAGGGCATTTTTACATTGCATAATAGAAACACCTGTAAGATCTCTTAATGCTTTGATTTGCTCTGTTGTAATTGCCATAAATAAAATTAGTTAATTCAATAAAAGTTATAGGTATAATTGTACCTTATGTAAAACGATTATGCTTTTTTAATCGCTGCAGCTTTGTAAGCTTCTGTAATTTTCTTTGAGAAGTAAGTAATACTTGCTACTGAAGAATCGTTTGCTGTAATAGGATATTTGATATCTGAAATATTACAATCTGAACTAGAAAGACTTATGATAGGGATGTTTTGGTTTATTGCTTCCTTAACAGCAATGTCTTCGTGATTTGAATCAACAACAAAAAGTGCTGCTGGCTTTCTTTTCATAGAAACGATTCCACCAAATCTTTCTTGCAACTTTTCAATTTCTCTGTCGATAAGTAGTCTTTCTTTTTTTGTATATTTTCCAAGAAGTCCTTTTTCTTTTTGTTCAAGTAGAGTTTCTAGTCTAGAAGTTCTCTTTTGAATTTGATCGAAGTTTGTAAGAGTACCACCGATAAATCGTCCAGCTACGTATGGTTGGTCGATAGACATTGCTGCGTCTTTTATAATACTGATAGCCTCTCTTTTACTTGTCACAAAAAGGATTTGCTTTCCCTCTGAAGCTAGCTTTTTAACAAATTCTTCTGCTTTTTCTAGAGATACTGAAACTTTTTCTAAGTCAAAAATTTCAACTCTGTTTTTAAGACCAAAAATGTAAGGAGCAGTAGATGGGTGTCTCTTTGATTTTGCATAACCAAAATGAGCACCTGCTTCAAACATGCTATTTACTAGGTCTTTATTTACTTCTTTTGTTTCTGTCATGTAGAAAAGACTATAGCAGATAAAGTAAATTTGGGCAAGAAAATACCCTTAAATAAGGTAAAGTCTTATAAAAAGGCCCGGACACTTCATAAATCAAAAATATAGTCATCTTCACGATAAATATCTCGAAACTCGATTTACAAAATAAAAATAAGAAAGTAGGTGTTCTGAAGTGGTTGGGCGTAGGGTCTGGGCTTCAGACACCTACTTTCTTATTTTTATTTTGTAAATCTCAAACAGACGAGATATTTTCGTTCAGATTCCTTATTTTTTATTTATTCTGGTGTAGGGCCTTTTTATAAGACTTTACCTTATTTAAGGTTTTTACTCCTCATCCTTACCCGCTTCCTCCTGAAGCTTTTCCAAGACATCATCCAAATCCCCTGCCATAATCCCTTCTATGTTGTGCCATGATTCTTTTATTCTGTGATCAGTCACTCTATTTTGAGGATAGTTATATGTGCGAATCTTTTCAGACCTATCTCCTGTACCAACTTGAGATTTTCTCTCTGATGCATATTTCTTTGCCTCTTCTTCTTCTTTCATTGCCTCCAGCTTTGCAATCAAAATACTCATGGCTTTCTCACGGTTTTTTAGCTGACTTCTTTCTGCGGTAGATCTAACATCTATACCTGTTGGTTTGTGAATAATTCTAACCGCTGTTTCTACCTTGTTTACATTTTGTCCTCCAGCTCCACCTGAACGTGAAGTTTCCATTTCCAAATCTTCTGGCTTTATTTCAAGCTTTGTCTTTTTTCGAATTGGCAAAATAGCGACTGAAGCAGTAGATGTGTGAATTCTTCCTTGCTTTTCTGTAGCTGGTATTCTTTGAACTCTATGAATTCCAGTTTCAAATCTAAGTAATTCATATACACCTTGACCTCTTATTTCAAAAGCAGCTTCTTTGTATCCACCAATATCATTTGTAGACTCACTAACAGTCTTTACTGACCAGCCTTTTACCTCAGCAAATCGTGAGTACATTTCGGCAAGTTGATATGCAAAAATAGAAGCCTCATCTCCTCCAGCACCTGCACGGACCTCTAGAACTATTTCATTTGGAAATTCTTCTTCTTTTTCTTCTTGTTTCAAAATATCATCCATTTGCTTCAAAACAGCTTCTTTAGATTCTGCAATTTGTTTTTTCTCGTCTTCTATAAGCTCTATCATTGATTCATCAGCTCCCGCCATTTCAACCAAATCTTCTTCCTGCTTTAAAAGACGCTCGTATTCTGATGCGAGGTATTGGGTCTTTTGATTTTCTTTGTATTTAGATAAGTCCATAGCTTTTATAATAGCAAAAATCCGCACCAAATTGGTCGCGGATTTTTGTTTCTAAAGAATTTATTTTTTGTTCTTTTTTGCAGCCTCTTGTCGAGCCTTGAATTTTTCAACACGTCCTGCAGTATCAAGTACTTTTTCTTGTCCTGTATAAAAAGGATGGCAATTGCTACAGATTTCTACTGAAATCTTTTCTTTTGTAGAACCAATAGAAAACTTAGCTCCACATGCGCATGTTGTCTCTGAATTTGTATAATATTCTGGGTGAATTTCTTTCTTCATATGTCAAAAGACTATAGCAGATAATATTAATTTGAGCAAGAACCGTCTATTTTTAAGACTTATTCTACATCATTCAAGAAGTCTATCTGGGTCTGTAGAGCCGCAGCGTGGTTCATAACAGAATTTCCATAAAAGGCATTTTGAGGAAGACTCCAGTTGTTACCTGCATAATACTTTAGAGCTGCAGTATGCTCTGCTGTATATCCTCCAGCTGAAGCGCCGAGATCCTGTACATACATAGCTGTAGCAGTAAAAGCGTGCTTTGGATTCCATGGATCTGGAGAAGTTCCAAGGACAGCTTTTAGACGAGACTCATAGCCTTGCCAAGTAGCAGGAATAAATTGAGAAGGTCCCATGGCTCCTCCCCAACCATTTCCAAGTGGACAAGAAAGCGGAGTTCCTATTTCAGGACGACCTAGTTGTTTTACAATTCTTTTATAAATTGTTTGATCATCTCTCCAAGAACCGTCTGTTGGCCCTGGCATGATGTTGTACCAGAGCTTACTTTCAGGATCTCCTACTCGGTTACATGTACCGACATTTTTTCCGAGATCTGTTTCTTGCTTCAAAATAGCTAGAATAAAAGCAGTTCGTACACCTGTTGCCTTAGAAGCCTCTTCTGCATATTTCAAGGCATCTCCAAAAGAAATACCGGCACTATCTCTAAGCTGGAATAATGCAGAACGAATTGCTGCAGCTTGTTGTCTCTTTGCCTCCAAAATAGTTGAGTAAGTTTGTTCTGTCTGTTTGCTGACTCCGAGTAATTCTTTTTTCTCGGATTCTTTTTGAGCTACCCTGCGTTTTTCTGCCTCAATCTCGGCCTTTACATCTCTCTCTTTGTTTTGTTTTTCTTCCAAAATCTTTTTCTCTTCTTCGGTAAGTCCTCTGATTTCTCTAATTTCATCAAATAAAATATCCAAAGAATCTCCTAGCTTATTGTACGTATCCAAATTTATAAAAAAATCTGATATATCATCTTGAGTCAGCAATATTTCCGCCAAAGAAACATCCTCAAGCTCTTTTGTTCTCCTTATGAGTTGAGCTAATGCATCTCTACTTCTATCCATCTTGGCATTTAATTGAGATACGGTCTGATCTTTTATATCAATATCCTGACCAAGTTCATTTATGGCAAGATTTTTCTTTGAAATATTTAATTGGGCTTGTTTAATCTGACCAGATAAAACATTTACATCTCTCTCGATAGTTGCAGATTGCGCTTTTTGAGCATTAAGATTTTTTTCTACCTCTAATTGCTCTCGTTCGATTTTTTCTAATTGTTCTTTTAGTTGTCGTTCTCTTTCATCAACACTTGTTTGAGCAAACAAAATCTGTGCACTCCAAACAATATAAATCATGCATAGCATGACAAAAACAAAGTAAAAAAATATACGTACAAACGATATTCGTTTCATACGTATATTATACATTCAATAAGAAATTTCTCTACTATTCAGCAGCTGATTCTTCGCTTTCTTCCTCCTTCTTCTTTCCTACCACTTCAATAGTTGAAAGATCTGGTGCCTCAGCTGGTTCTTCAGACTCTTCCTGAGCTTCTTGAATAAGTGCAATTACTTCTTCACCGTCTACCATAAGTTCAACTCCTTGAGGAAGTTTTAGGTCTTTTGCATGAATCTGTGAACCAAGTGTTGTAAGTACTGATATATCTACTTCAATTTCAGATGGAAGATCTGTTGCTGAAGCTTTGATCTCTAATTCGTGCATAACCTTCACAAGAATACCTCCTGTCTTTTCAGCAGGTGACTCTCCAACGAATTCAAGAGGTGTAGCAACTTCAACTTTCTTTCCTTTTTCTAGTACGTAAAAGTCAGCATGTAGAACATTTTCCTTTACAGGATGAAACAAAATGTCGTGAATCAAACAATCATGGTTTTCTCCATCGACTGAAACTGTAATAACACTAGAGCTCCCAACTTCATCCCAAGCTTTTTTCAAATCAATAGCTGAAACAGTGATTGGAGTAGAGTCTTCTTTCTTTCCATAGAAAACAGCTGGAGTATTTCCTGCCTCTCTGATGTCCTCAAGACTTTCTTTTATATCTCTTTTTGTGGCTTTAATTGTAAACATAGTGGGTTTGATTATACATATATATTTTAAAATGGCAATAATCTACATTAGCTTCGACTTATATGATCTTTTAGATATTCTACACTCCCTCCGACTTTCTTTCCTGGATTAAATATATTGTTCGGGTCAAATATCTCTTTTATCTTCTTAAATAAATCATACATTCTGGTACCAAACATCTTTTCCACATAAGGAGTACGTATGATTCCGTCATTATGCTCTGCTGTAATTGTGCCTCCATATTCTATTATTAGGCTATATACTTCATCAGAAACCTTCGGAATCTTTGCTCTTTCTGATTCTTTTGTAAGATCCATGAGAGGAATTATGTGGAGATTTCCTGAGCCAGCATGCCCTGCAATATTTACCTTTATTTCATACATTTTTAATATACCTAAAAGTCTTGGTAAAAATTCTGGGAGTTTTTCTGGCAAAACACAAAAATCATCTATAAAAGGAGCGGTCTTTTTGTCCTTAACGTGATTTCTAAGGAGATTAAAACTTTCTCTTCTCATGACCCAGTATTTTTCTGCTTCTTCTTGCGAAGATACAACCCTATGCCAAACTTTTATTCCTTCTAGGCTTTTCAAAACTTTCTCCACTTTTTCATCAGCCTCATACTCGGTATCTTCTGCAATCTGAACAAGCACTATGAGTTTTGGCATTCCAAACATCCTAATTCCCAAGATAACTTCTGGCAAAAATTGCTTAGCGAAAGAAAAAACATTCTTCCCTATTTTTTTTGCAATTTCTGGCATAAATCTAAGGCCGAGTTTTATAGTAGTATCATCAAAAGTCTCCATACTTTCTGGCTCAACTTCAAGGAGTCTTTTTACTACTTCTGGCAATTCGTCCCAATTTTTGAAAAACAAAGTAACAAGCTTTTCATGACTCTTTACCTTAACAAGCCCCAGCTCTGCCTCTGTTAGAATACCTAGAGTCCCTTGAGAGCCTGTGAAAAGCTGTGTCATATCGAAAGTTCCTTCTTCTTTATTGTATACATCCCAAAGTGCGTAACCTGAAGAATTTTTAGATGTTTGAGGTTTTGCTTTTTGAATAATGTCGTAATTTTGATCAATTAATTCAAAAGTCTTTTTATATAGCTCGCCCTCAAAATCAGTCTGGCTCATTTTAGAATCTAGTTCTTCTTTTGTAATTTTTCTAAAAGAATATTCTTTACCGTTTGCCAGAACCATTTTTAATCTTTTTACAAAATTTCTTATTTGACCATATCTTAAAGTCTTTTCTCCACCACAATTATTCATAATCATTCCTCCAAGTGCGGCAAGAGATTTTGAAGCTGGATAAACTGGCATTGAAACATTTTCTGGCAAAGTCTCTTTTTCAAAATCCCTAAAATAAACTCCTGGACCAACAGTGGCTTTCATTTCTTCTAAATCAACTTCTTCTTTTTTAAAATATTTTGTGAAATCTAAGATAATACCTTCACCGATTGCACCACCTGACATATCAGTACCTGCAGCTCGAGCGGTAATAGAAAGTCCTTCGTAGGATTTTCTATTTTCATTTATAAAATGAATTAAATTTTGAACATCCTCAGAATCTTTTGGAAAAGCCACCAATGTAGGTTTTACCTCAAAAAGTGATGCATCTCTACTGTATTTTTTTAAAGTAGGTTCATCAACAAGCACTTCTCCTTTAAAAAAATCTTTTATATTATTTTGTAGATTATCCAATGTCATTAAATAGTTTTAGTCTTTCAATTACTTTTTGTTTTATAGCTTCTTGTGCTGGAGCGAGTATTTTATATGGGGCAATTTCTTCAGGATTTTCTGAAAGAAAATCCTGAAGAGCTTCTTTGTATGCAATACGAATCTCGGTATTTATATGAACAAGTGATATTCCAGCCTTTATTGAAGCCACGAAATCGTCATCAGAGATTCCAGATCCTCCATGCAAGACAAGCGGAATATTTGTAGCTTCGGCAATGTCTTTAATTCTATCTGTATCTATTTTAGGATTTGCTTTTCCTTTTAGCATGCCGTGCATATTTCCGACTGCCGGAGCGAGTAAATCGACCCCTGTCTCTTTTACAAAATTTTCTGCTTCCTCGACACTTGTCATAAACATATCAGTGGCAACTCCTTCAGGAACTTCATCTAAAATTTTTGATGACTGCCCAATATTTCCAAGCTCAGCTTCTACCAAAACATCCCTTCCAGATTTTCTAGCATATTCAACACATCTTTTTGTGACGGCAATATTTTCTTCGTGCGGTAATTTTACTCCATCAAAAATTACCGCATCATACCCCGCATCTATTGCTTCTATTACGCCTTCAAAAGAATAAGTATGGTCTGCATTTAGAAAAATTGGATAATCGTATTTTTCTCTCAAAGTTTTTACCAAAGCAACTGCCTCGTGCACTCCCACAAACTTTCTTTCTCCTTCTGATGTTCCAATAATAATTGGTAGGTCTAATTCCCTCCCCGCTTCAAAAATAGCATGTAAACCTTCGAGATTTGATATATTGAAATGTCCAACTGCTTTCCTGTCATTTCTAGCGTCTCTTATATAGTCTCGAAGTGTCTTCATTGAGAATATTATATCACAAATTATTTTACTTATAATTAGCTCAGGACTTCCATTTTTGATAAAATATCTGCATGGATAAACAAATAGATTTTCTCGCAGTTGGAGATATAGTAACTGATGCTTTTATAAAATTAAGACAGAGTGAAGCTTGGATTGAAGCTGATGGACCAAAAAAAGAAAAGGAGCTTTGTATGAAATTTGGAGACAAGCTTCCATATGATGATGTAGTTGTCGTCCCTGCAGTTGGAAATAGTCCAAATGCCGCTGTATCTGCACACAGATTAGGACTTTCTTCTGGAATTATTACAGACCTTGGTGATGATGATTTTGGAAAAGAACAAATAGAAGCCCTAAAGGCCCAAGGAATACTTACTGATTATGTAAAAGTTCACGAAGGTGAAAAATCAAACTACCACTATGTACTTAGATATGGTCCGGAAAGAACTATTTTAGTAAAGCATACGGAATGGAATTACAGTTTCCCAAACATAAAACCAGCTCCAAGATATCTATACCTAAGCTCTCTTGCTGAAAACTCTCTGCCGTACCATGGAGAAATTATTGAATTCCTAAAAATGAATCCTGAGACAAAGCTAGCTTTTCAACCAGGAACTTTTCAAATGAAACTTGGAAGAGAGAAACTTGGAGAATTATACGAACTGACTGAATTATTCTTCTGTAATAAAGAAGAGGCTCAGAAAATTCTAGAAACAGACGAAGATGACATAAAAGAACTTCTTAAAAAAATGTGTTCAATCGGACCAAGTATTGTAATTATCACAGATGGTCCAAATGGTGCTCATGCATATGACGGAAAAGAAGGATGGTTCATAGATATGTATCCAGATCCAAGCGACCCAGTAGATAGAACTGGAGCAGGAGATTCTTTTGCAAGTACTTTCACAAGCGCCCTTGCTCTTGGAAAAACTATTCCCGAAGCACTTCAATGGGGTCCTATAAACTCTATGAGTGTTGTACAAAAAATTGGCGCACAAGAAGGGTTATTGTCTCAAGACGAATTGCTTAAATTCCTAAAAAATAGACCTGAAGATTACGTGGCTAAAAAAATTATCTAAATATTAATTTTTCTCTTGAACAGGAAAGTTGATTGAGAATGTTGCTCCTTTAGAATCTGAAGATACATTCAATATTCCCCCCATTTGTTTTATGCTTTCGTAGGCAATCCAAAGTTGTATTTGAACTGAACCAACATGTTTTGAATTATTTTCATCTTGACCAAAAAACTGCTTGAACATTCTCTTTTGATCTTTTGAAGAAATTGGTCCTCCAGAGTCGCAAATTGATATAGTGAGTAATTCCATATTTACAGATGTTTTTATATGAATCAATCCATCCTTACCTATTCTCTCTGAAATGAAAGACAGTATGTTTAGAATTGATTTTTTTAATCTAAATTTGTCCACATTTATATGCCGATCTGTTGAGATATCATGTGAGACTCGTATATTATCTTTCTGTGAAATCTCTGAAAAAGCCAAGATGGTATCTTCAATAATCATCCCTGGATTAATGTTTTCAAAATAAAAATCCACTGTTTCTTGGCGCAATCTAATGGCCTCAAGCATATCATCAACCAAATTACTCATATTTTCATTCAGATTGTCTATTACTGACAAAACTCTTTTAGAATTATCATTTCCTGAAATTAAGACACTTAATTCCCCTATTTTTTCTCTAATTGAAAGTATAGGAGATTTTAAAGCTCTTGAAACTATTTTTATGAAATCATATTTCTGCTCCTGACTGTCTTTAATCTCATTAAACAATGAAATCTGAGAGAACATTTTTAAATGCCAAAATAAAATTACAAGAAGAATAAAGCTCATTGTAGTAACCATCAAAACAGTGGAGCTCATATTTGTATCTATTGAAGCAACTTCATTTGATGGGATATGAGTGATTACAAGTACTCCAATTCTTCCGTCTTTAAATGAAAAAGATTTTGCACTTATCAAGACATCTTTGCCGTAATTACCACTCCTAACAGTGAAAGATTTTCCGGGATCTGTTGTAGACAAAGAGATTACAGAAGACAATCCGTCTGCAACTTTTCCTATTTCACTTTCTTCAAAAGAAATAGAGATGATGGGTTTATTTTCAATAAATTCTATAACTCTAATATTTCCAATTGTTGGATCATTTTTTGTTAGATTTACTAATTTATCTAAGGTATATTCTCTATTTCCAAGTGCATCTGGAAGAAATTCTATAAGTCCAGATTGGAGTGCATCAATCCTAATACTTGTAACTCTAGACTGTGTATCCTCTATTACATTTACAAACAGGAAGACGGTTGATATGAAAAATATCGCTGTTAGGAAAATAACTCCCAAACTCCTACCAAAAAGCGGTGTATTTTTCATTCCATCTTTTATCTTTCTTACAGATACTTTCATTTAACTATTCTATCGTATTTATATTATTTTTTCCTGCTCAATACTTTTTGGATGGCTTTTTCTATGCCATCTTCGTCCATTCCATAATGCTTAATTAATTCTTCTGGAGTCCCTGATTGTCCAAATAAATCTTTAACTCCAACAAACTCTATAGGTGTAGGTATTTTTTCAGCCAAAAGTTCGGCAACTGCTCCTCCAAGTCCTCCTTTTATTTGATGTTCTTCTACCGTCACAATTGCTCCTGTCTTTTCTGCTAAGGAAATAATTGCTTCTTCATCAAGTGGCTTTATTGTATGAACATTTAAAACTATTACACTTTGTCCTGCATCGCTTAATTTTTTAGCAACTTTAAGTGCGCGATACAAAAGTGCGCCGGTAGCTATTATTCCGACAGCATCATCACCTTCTGATTCAAACACTACTTGAGCTTTTCCTATTTCAAAAGGAGTATCGATAGTTGTAATAATTGGAGATTTTTCCCTAGCAAGCCGTAAATATGTAGGATCTTTTGTCTCAGCTATGGCAAGTGTTGCTTTCTTTGCTTCTATTGCATCGCACGGAGAGATGACCACCATACGCGGAATAACTCTCATAAGAGCAATGTCTTCGATAGCTTGATGTGTTCCTCCATCTGGTCCCACAGACACTCCTGCATGCGATCCTACTACCTTTACAGGCACATTGTTGTAGCAAATAGTCGTACGGATTTGTTCCCAATTTCTCCCTGGAGAAAACATAGCGTAGCTTGATATAAAAGGAATTTTCCCAAGTGCTGCCATTCCAGATGCGACTGATGCAAGATTTTGTTCTGCAACTCCGATTTGCACAAAACGTTCTGGAAATTTTTTAGCAAAGGCTTCCATGCGAGTAGATTCTGTAAGGTCGGCACAAAGTCCTACAACCTGAGAGTTTTTTTCTCCGGCCTCAGCCAATCCATCACCAAAACCATTTCGAATAGGTACTTGCTCTACGTCAGCTTCAAAGATATTTGGATTTAATTTTGCGTTTTTATTAATCATGATCTATGCAAGTTATTTGTCCTCCTAAAGTCCTAAGATCTGAAAGAGCATCTTTTGCCTCATCGCTATTTGGCGGTTTTCCGTGCCACTCTGGCTTTCTTTCAAAAGCCCGGACTCCTTTTCCTGGAATTGTATTTGCAACAATTACAGAAGGCTTATCAAAAATTGCTTGTGCCTGCCCTACCGCCTCGTCTATCATTTCAAAATTGTGTCCGTCTATTTCTTGGACGTGCCAGTTGAAGGATTTAAATTTTGCAACGATGTCATTTAGTGGCATTACATCTTCTGTAAAACCATCTATTTGGATGTTGTTTCTATCGACAATCATTATGAGGTTGTGGAGTTTTTCTTTTCCTGCAAGCATTAAGGCTTCGAAGTTTTGTCCTTCGTCTAGCTCTCCGTCACCTGTAAGGCAATATACAAAACGATTTGTTGATTTTCCTTCATCTATACGCAGAGCTAGTGCCATACCGACTGCTTGTGAAAGTCCTGAACCAAGTGGACCTGAGCTTGTCTCTAGTGCGGGCAGAAATTCTCGATGCGGATGTCCTTGCAAACGTGAGCCAAATTTTCGAAGTGTTTTTAATTCTTCTAGTGGAAAATATCCAGCGTGTGCCATTGTTGCATAAAGTACAGGGCAAATATGGCCATTTGAAAGTACCAACAAATCCCTGTCTGACATAGCAGGATTTTTAGGATCGTGTTTTAAAGCATGAAAATATAAGTAAGTAAAAATATCTGCCATTCCAAGAGGTCCTGCGGTGTGCCCTGATTTTGCCTCCACCAACATTTCTATAATAGATTTACGAATCTCATTCGCTTTTTTTTCGAGATTGCAGACTTTTTCGTCTAATAGATTTGCCATGCTTTTATTATAGCAAAACTTTTTAGGGAAAGAATCGTTGCTATACTAATTTTAATTTTGTTTTTACGAGCCTCATGTCGTCTTCTAGTTTATCTAGACGATTTCCATTTCCAAGCATGTATCCTTCAATTCTTTGAATGTCTATTTTTGTGGCTGTGTCTTTTTTATCAGCTTTTTGTTCTAGAATATTTTCTATTTTATCAAAACGACTATCCACCCTATCAAATTGGTTTTTTACAGCGATAGTAAAAGCGTACATCTCGTCTCTGAATGAATATATCTCGTCTCGGAATGAATACATATCGTCTCGGAATGAATACATCTCATCTTTAAAAGGATTGATTTCATTCCTAATCTCGTTTCTGACCTCTTCTCTGACCAGAACTTGTATTGCTTTGAGATCTGTTTTAGTAAGCATTGAATACATAATATCACAATGATAATAAAATAATTATCAACAAGTTCTAAAGCCTTATTCATTAGAAATTACAGTTTCTTCATTGATTATATCCTCTTGCCAGATGGGTTTGGATGAGGGGTTTGCGGTTGTTGATAAGTCGATTTGGGAGATTAAAAAGTGTCTATATGTTTTATCTATGTGGGTTTTTTATTTCAAAACCTCCAAAAATAATTTCCTTAAAAGTTCTGGGTTCGCACTTCCTTTTGTAGCTCTCATCCCCTGCCCGATTAAAAATTGTAGCGAAGCATCTTTCCCTGCTTTGTACTCCTGCACCACTTTTTCATTTTCAGAAATAATAGTCTTGATAATTTTCACCAAAGCTCCCTCGTCATTTTCTTGAATCAGCCCTTTATCATGAGCTATTTTTTGTGGATCTCCTCCCTCTTTCACCATTATAGAAAGGGTATCTTTTGCACCACGAGATGAAAGATCTCCTTTTTGAATCATAGAAATCAGTTCTTTAAAATGCACCGAATCAGGTAAAGCACCCCCTTCTTTCAAAAGAGAGACAATATCTGAAGTAGAATAATTTAAAGCAAGTTTAATAAACTCTGCATCTGTCTCTCCTGCCACTACATCATCAAAAAATGTACCCAATTTTTGATCTGACACAAAGATATCTGCAGCATCTTCACTTGCTCCAAGTCCACTGATGTACCACTTCCTCTTTTCCCAAGGTAAAGTCGGTAAATCTTCTTCTAGAGTTTTTAAATCAAAAAGTTCGTGTAATTTTAATTTAGGTAAATCTGGTTCTGGAAAATATCGATAATCATCTGAAGATTCTTTTACTCTCTGACTGAAAGTTTTCTGATTATTTTCGTCCCAACCTCGTGTCTCTTGGATTATTTCATCTCCCTTTCCTTCATCCAATAGCTTGGTCATTCGAGCTATTTCAAAATCAATTGCTCCTTCCACTGCTTTAAAAGAATTTAAGTTTTTCACTTCTACTTTTGTTCCGAAAGTATCAGAATCAGAAATAGAAATATTTGCTTCTACACGCATCTCCCCTTTTTCCATATTTGCTTCAGCGACATCTAAATATCTCAACAGAAGTTGTAGATTTTTTGCAAAAAATACTGCGTCTTTTCCATTATGAAAAACTGGCTCTGTTACAAGCTCCATCAAAGGCACGCCGGCTCGATTAAAATCAATTAGAGAGAAATCTCCTCTGTCATGTTTGCTTGTACCAGTATCTTCTTCGAGATGAATACGGGTAATATCAAAGCCTTCAATACTCCCTCCTGAAACTATTGGATATTTGTATTGTGAAATCTGATATCCTTTTGGAATATCTGGGTAGAAATAATTCTTTCTATCGAATTCTGTAAAATCAGCAATATTTCCTTTTACTGCCAGTCCCACTTTTATTACATTCAAAACAGCTTGCTGATTAATGACAGGCAGAGTCCCGGGATGACCCATGCATATTGGACACACATTCACATTTGGACGTGTTTCGTCTGGATCATTTTTTGAATGACAAAACATCTTTGTTTTTGTCTTTAATTCTGCATGGATTTCCAGACCAATAGTGGCTTTATACTTAGAATTACTCATAGAAGTGATATTAACACATTTTCAAAATTTGTAGTATTTTACAAGTATGTTATACCTATTGTAGAAACAAGTACGAATAATAATTATCAGCTTCAGATAATGATTTTAGAAATACAAACATCAGCAAGAATGAGCTCGCAAGAAATTCGAAAACCTAAAAATCCTGAAGAAGGATTTAAGCCAGGTGACAAGGTAAGGTTAAATCCAAATCATGGGGATGCGGAAAATAGAAAATCCATGTACGAAAGTAAAGGATTGAAATTTCCTTTCAAAGTAGTAAGCGTGGAAGACTATGTGGGATCTCCAATAAGTAGCAGATGGGTAAAGAACAGTCTGAGATTGGTAGACTTAAATGGTAAGCCGGTAACATTTTCTCCAAAACCGGATGCAGAATCAATGGAAATCGCAGATTGCGCTTTCGTGAAAGAATAAAGGACAAAGCCTCAGCGCCAGACGTTGGAGGTTTTTTATTTTAGAAAGAAGAACTGACGTTATAAATCGGAATCAAAACCGATGCCAAAAGTGTGCCTACACCAAGTCCAAGCAAGATAATCATCACAGGTTCGATTAAATCAACAAGAGTGTCGACGGCTTGCTTAACTTCTCTTTCATAAAACTTTGCAAGCGTAGAAAGAATTTCTCCAAGGTTACCAGTTTCTTCTCCAACTTTAATCATTTGAATTAAAATATTTGGAAATTCTGGATGTTTAGAAAAGGCGGAAGATACGGCACTTCCTCCCTTTACATCTTCGATGCTATCTTCAATTGCCATTAAATATAATTTATTATCTACTACTGATTGTGTCATTTCTAAAGTTTTAACCATAGGAACTCCTGAGGCAAGCATCGTATTCATGTTGTCTGAAATACGTGAAAGATAAAGTTTTCTATATAAATCTCCTACAAAAGGAACGCTTAATTTAAAACTATCCCAAATTTCTGCACCCGCTGGAGTCTTTATAAATTTAAATCCAAAGAATCCCCCGATTACAACTGCAATGAGTATGAACACTCCGTAATCTACAAAGAAATCAGACAGTCCTATTACAATTTTTGTATAAACTGGTATATCTTGCCCAGACTCAATCAAGATCTGGCTAATTTTTGGAATAACAAGCGTAAGCATCAATACCATAACTGAAATAAAAGTGAATATAACAAAAGCAGGATAAATAAGCGCATTCTTTGCTTTAGTTGTAACTGCATATGTTCTATCTAGATAATCTGCAAGATACAAAAATGTATCATCAAGTCTTCCGGATTCTTCTCCGGCCTTGACCATTGCAATATAAAAAGAGTTAAAAACTTTTGGATGTTTTTCCAAAGCACCTGAGATAGAGCTTCCTGATTGGAGATCTGAAGAAACTTCATTCAATATTCTTCCTAATTTCGGATTATCTGCCTCTGTTCCAAGTAGTCTAAAAATCCTAAGCGCTGAAACTTGAGCACTGAAAAGAGTAGACATCTGTCTTGAGAGAATAACGATATCTTTTGGTTTAACTCTCTCTAGAAAAGTAAAGTTTTTTGAAAGTAGACTGCCTTTATTATCTGCAGGCTCAATATTTGAAATAATAAAGCTTCTTCTTTGTAAAGAATTAATAGCTGCATCAATGTTGATTGCATCAACTGTTCCTTCCTTTTTTAATCCTTCAGCATCGACTGCTTTGTAAATAAATAACATATTTTTATTAAATCATTTTTTCTAAGACTTTTGGTTGCAAAGAATGCAAATATGCATTCTCTACTGTAATCTCTCCCTTTCTGACAAGCTCTGCAAGAGAACGATTCATATCAATCATTCCAAGCTCAAGTCCTGTCTCAATAACTGTATTTATTTCGTGAGTTCTTTTTTCTCTAATTAAGTTTGAAACTGCAGAATTATTTATCAAGAGTTCAAATGCCGGCACTAGTCCTCCAGAAATTCTAGGAATCAATCTTTGAGAGAAGATTCCTATCAAAGAACTCGCCAACTGTACACGAATTTGATCCTGCTGAGCTGCAGGAAAAGAATCTATAATTCTGTCTACTGTTTGGGCTGCATTGTTTGTATGAAGTGTAGAGAAAACAAGGTGTCCAGTCTCAGCCGCAGTAACAGCTGCCGCCATGGTTTCTGGATCTCTCATTTCTCCTACCAAAATAACATTAACATCTTGTCGAAGTGTACTAACAAGTCCTGAGTAAAAATCATTCGTATCAAAAGGAACTTCTCTTTGATCTATTATAGACTTCTTGGCTTCATAAACATATTCTATAGGATGTTCAATCGTAATGATGTGCTCTGCTCTTTCCTGATTAATAAGTTCAATCATAGAAGCAAGGGTCGTCGTTTTACCTTGTCCAACAGGACCAACTAGGATAAAGAATCCTTGTCTTTTTCTTGCAAATTCTTCAATTATTGGTGGAAGGCTCAGTTCCTGAATTGTCTTTATCTTGCTTGGGATGAGCCTTAGAACTATTCCAATTCTTCCTTGTTGTATAAAAGCATTTCCACGAAAACGTGACTTGTCAGTGTGTTCATAAGCAAAATCTAATTCATGTCTCTCTATGAATTCTTTATAACTATTTTCTGGAACCAAAGCTTTAAGAAGTCCTTTTGTATCTTCTTTAGATAGAACGGGTCTTTGAACAAGAGGGATTAGTTCTCTGGTAACTCTAATAGTTGGATGTCTGCCATCAGAAAAATGGATATCAGATCCATTCTGCTTTACAGTTACATCTATTATTTCCGCAAGGAGGTTATTGTAATCCATGTTAGTTTTTGACACCTAATATATTTTTAACTTTTTCTACAACCTGTGAAGGCGTATGTGAAGCTTTCACGATATATCCATCAACTCCAAGTCTTTTAATTTCTTTGTCTATATCTGTTTCGTGACCCTGATTACTTAAAACAAACAATTTAGCCTTTGGTGCATATGCCTTTTCTTTTATAGTCTTTATCAAAGTCTCCCCATCCATTACAGGCATAACCATATCGAACATCAATACATCTGGCATGTAACCTTCTTCCAATTTACTCATGCAAACTTCTGCAGACTGACAACATACTACTTCAAAATTACTTTTCTTGAATTTCATTTGATACATATCCAAGAGAAATGTATCGTCATCTATTAGCATTACTTTTTTCTGAACTTCTTCTGTCATACCGATAAATAAATTATATCACAATCATTCCTCCTAAAGACTACAACTTATTAACTTCTTCAAAAGGAATTTTCTTTTCCATCGCTTTTATAATGGCGCTTTCCTTCATAGTGATCATTCCGTGTTTTCTTGCGACATCATATATGTTTGATTCAACTGGATCTTTTAGAATAATATCTTCTATTTCCCTATTCATCTCGTACATTTCAAAAACAGCTTCTCTACCTCTTGTTCCGTTTGGACATTCTGGTGTTGGGGAAATTTTCATAACTTCTCCTCCTTGGGGTATTTCATTTCTAAATTCTTCTGGCAAATCCATGAATTGCTGATCGATTATGGCTTTTATGCTTCCTTCTACAGGAGTTGACTCCCCTGAACCTGGACACAATTTTTGAACAAGCCTTTGTGCAATTCCTAAAACAAGAGTAGGAGGAATCAAAAACCTATCTACACCCATGTCAATAAGACGCGGAACAATACCTGCTGCTGTGTTGGTGTGAATAGTTGAGAGAACCAAGTGACCAGTCAAGGCAGCTTGAATAGCGAGCTTTGCAGTCTCACCATCTCGAATCTCTCCCACCATTATAATATCTGGATCTTGTCTAAGTGTTGTCCTAAGTCCTGTAGCAAATGTATATCCAATCTCGGCACGAATTTGAGACTGACTAACTCCTTCAATACTGTACTCAACAGGGTCTTCAAGCGAAAGAACGTTGTGCGTTTCTTTTTCAAGAGCATTTAAAATAGAGTAAAGTGTTGTAGATTTTCCAGAACCTGTAGGACCAGAAACCAATATAAGTCCATAAGGTTTTTTAATAGCTTTTCTAATCATATCCAAATATCTTGGTGAAAGTCCGATTTCTTCCAATCCCTTAACACCCTTTTCTTGGTCCAAAATACGCATCACAACCTTTTCTCCATAATAAGAAGGAAAAGTAGATACACGGAAATCAACTTTTCTAGAGTCAATTCGAGCAGAAAAACGTCCGTCTTGTGGTTTTCTTTTTTCATCTAACTTCATCTTTGCCAAGATTTTTATACGAGCCACCACAGCTTGCTGAACTTTTATAGGCAAAATCAAACTTGTATTTAGAGTTCCATCAACTCGAAATCTAACTCTTATCTTTTCGCGCATTGGTTCTATGTGAACGTCAGAAGCATTTCCCTCTACTGCGTAACGCAAGATTGTAGCAACAATTTTTGTAACAGGAGCATCTTCAATAATTTGAGTGGAATCATCATCCTCTCTTTTGCTTTGTTCTTGTTGTTTTTTTATTTCCTCTTCCTCTTCTGTAAGACCTTCATCTAATTCTGAAAGTGCTTTTGTAACCTGTCCTGAAAGACCTTTGTAATTACCAATAACCTGATTAAAATCTTCTTCTGATATTAAAAATATTTTAAATGGAGTATCTTCTTTTGAAGCAATAAAGTTTAGAGCATCTCGTGCTTCTATATTTCCAGGATCGACCATTCCAACCTCAAGAAAACCATCAGTAACACTAATGGGAACAAATCTATAGTGATGTGCTGATTCCTCTGGAATGTATTTCAAAATTTCAAATGGAACTGTGATGTTTGCCAAACTTCTGACAGGAACATTATAGTATTCCCCTTTTGCTTTTAGATACGTAAGAGAATCAAGCCCTCTCTTTTGCAAAACTTCTTCAACAGGAAGACCAGATGAGCGGACTTCATCTTTAATCGCATCAATATCTTTAGGATCAATAGATCCTTGTTGTGCTAGGAAATCTAAAATACTCATAATTTTTATAGTGAAGGTTCTTCGTCCAATATTCCGTTATCTGTATTGGTGCTACTTTCCACAGTTGATGGAATCGCATTGTCTGCGCTAGCCCCTATAGGAGCAAATGGGTTTACTCTACCGACTGGTTCTGGTGGTATTTCCTTGCTTCTATCCACGAGACTTAGAAATACTGGATCTTCAAAAATTCCTCTATCTAACTGAAGGGCTTCGATTTGATTTAAAGCCCTAACGATCTCTTGTCCTAAGATATCAGCAGCTTGTTCTGGAGAACCAGAGTTTGCAACAAGTAAATCTACACCTTCATTATTATTTCCTTTGAAATAAAGATAAGTAACAAAAGCTATTCCTAGAATTAAAATTGTTATTATTATTTTTTTTCCTTTTCCTGACATAATTTATCGTAACCAGTACGTATTTAGTTTAACATTAAAGTCATAAAAATCTCCTTCTTCCGGAACAGAAATTCCCATTTCTTTTATATCCACAATACGAAGTGCTTGCTCTAAGTCATTCATGAATTTAATAAACACATCGTATGTAGCAGAGACGCTGAAAGCCAATGTAATTGTTCCTATTCTATCGACTGCATTTTCATTGGTAACTATGAATTTTTGACCTGCTGAATCTGTACTCTCAGTAACTGTTTCCTGAGTCTCTACATCTATATTTTTAATAACAATTCCATATTCTTCAGCGATGTTGTTTATATCCAGAATAAGCCTGACGTTATCAACTGTTTCTGGAACAAGCTTTAGTAGCTGACCTTTTTCGTCATCGCTAATATTATTAAATCTTTGTTGCAAAGAATCTCTTCTCTCTCGAAGTTTTTTAGATAAAACAAGAGTTTCATCATTTCTTTCTTTTTGATCTCTAAGCTCTTTGACTTCTTCGTATTTAGGATCAATAAAACTAAAGAATATTGCTACTGAAACTATTATTAAAATGATTGGCATGTATTTTCCCATAGTATTATTCGAAAGTTTTCACATTATCTTCTAAAGAATCCTGATTATCTTGAATATTTAAAACTGACCGACTGTATAATATTAATCTAGGATCTATAGTTGCTTCAAAGCTAAAGTTTACATCGTTATCATCATTTGGTTGAAGTTCTGAGAAGATAACATCTCTCATATATCCTGTCTTTCCAAATTCATCTGATTGCAAAACAATAGAGCTAAATTCGTCTCCCAAACCTTCTGAAGTAAGTTTTACTAATCCATCTTCCCCATCAACAAAAGCAAATCTAAGGAATTGGACTGTTTTTAGAGTTGAATCTTGAAGTAAATCAAAGACGATAGAAGGAGCAACGTGCTTCTCTAGTAATCTGTTTGCTGCAATTATTCTCTGATTTAGAGTAGTTGCTTCTGCAATAAAATCAGAGTCTAGGGAATCTCTATCTTTTTTAAGAGTTGCGATTTGACCTTCAATAGTTTTATTTAAAGCAACCTTCCACATAAACATTCCAACAGATCCTCCAATAGCTAGCGCAAAAATAACTATAGACATTAGCGTAAAGAAGCTAGCACCTCCGTGTCTCTTTCTTGTTGATTGCATTCCTGAACTAGCCTGAATAGGATTTTTAGGAATGAATGAGTTTTTAAAACGTGTCTCCATAATTTACTTTTTTAATTATACAGAGCTTTTAAATAAGTAGCTATAAAAGTTATTCAGTGTTTTAAGAAAGTTCTTGTAGCTTTCGAATCGCAAGCCCGAGTGCTGTACTAAATGCAAGTCCAGTTCTTTTCAAAACTTCTTGCAAAAATGCTGGTGCTTCAACTTTTGCAAACGGATCTCCTAGAACTGTTTCGATTCCAAATCTTTCATGTGCTTTTTCCGCTAGTCCAAAAAGCAGAGAACCTCCACCAACCATGTAGACTTTTGCAATGTCTTTATTATATCGTCTCTGGAAATTAAGCATGAAACTATTTACTTCACTAAAAACGGGTGTATAAACCAGATCCACAATTCTACCAACATTTAAATCTTGCTCTCTTTCGTTCTTTCCATAATTTCTTTTCATCTTTTCAGCCAGATCTATAGTTATATTCATAGATTTAGAGAGATTTAAAGTGATATCTTGGGAACCTCTATTTATGATGTGTGAATCCCTAACAACTCCTCTCTCTACTATATATAGTTTTGTGGCTCCAGCTCCCACATCACAAATAAGAACAGGTCTGTTTTCACCATGTTCAAGTACTGCTCTAATAGTACTGAACATTTCTACTTCGAAGAAAGTTGTATTTATTTTTGAATTTTGAACAATCGTATTGAAATTGTTTAGGACGTCATTGTGAATTGCGACAACAAGTGCTTCGTTGGTTTTTATTTGTGTGCTTGGCTTTTCTTGTGATCCTTCTGGTGCATTTTCAATTTTTTTTATTTGATTTGAATTTTCATTTAGATCTGGAATAAGGAACCAGTCGAGAGTAACTTCGGATACAGGAACTGGTATATATTTTCGGGCCTCAATTGGAATCATTTGTGTAAGTTGTTTTTGATCCATATCAGCAGGCATTCTGATTACAGAAACCATACTTGAACGCATTGGAATAGAGAGACCAGAATCATTAGTAGAAACATTTGCCTCTTTTAAGACGTCAATAATGGCTTCTGCAATTTTGTCATTATTTAATTTAGTAGCTCGTCCTATTTCCACATCTGCATATGGACCAAGCGCAAGCTCTCCGTATGTTTCAAGAATTGCTTGACCTTTCTTCCTTCCAAGCTGAACCACTTTTATAGATGCCGATCCAATATCAATACCAAGGACGCTGTCCCCTTTTTTTGATAAAAATTGTTTAAAGAAATTATTAAGAGCGCCTGCCATATTTTTATGCGTTTATTATAACATCAATTATGTGTTTGTAATTAAGTGCATTGAAGATTTTGTGTGTTTATGTGGGGAATATTTTTTTCCTTTGAGCGTGGAGGAGGCGCGGCTTCGCCGCGCCTCCCTTTCCCTACCTACACCCCAAAAACCTCACAAAAAAGAATCCAACCTAACAGCCCTTTTTCCATACAAAGACAAAATAATAAAAGACCTTGTTGGCTATATGAAGTTTAAAAATAAAAAATTCGCCTACCAGACTTTTGCCAATCATTTATATACATATATATGTAATGATTTGGCGAAAAATTATCCAAGTAGAAATCTTATACTTATCCCCATTCCAATGCATTTTTATGCAAAATGGAATCGTGGATACAATCAAACAGAATCACTTTGTAAAGAAATTATTAAATATGACAAATTAGAAACATTCATATATATACCGAATGTTATAAAAAAGATTAAATTTACTAAAAGTCAAAAACATCTAGACAACAAAGATCAGCGTCTCCAAAATCTAAAAGATAGTTTTTATATAAAAAATAAAAGTGTTGTCTCAGGAAAGATTGTGGTGGTTATAGATGATGTTTGGACAACAGGAGCAACTCTTCATGAGATCACTAAAATTCTAAAACAATCTGGTGCAGAGAAAGTTTTTTGCTATGCAATTGCACATTAATAAGAGCTTTAAAAAAATATATTTTTATGGTACATTTGACCCACTGGAGAGTTGGCTGAGTGGTCGAAAGCGCCTCACTGCTAACGAGGTAAGGGTTTATAGCCCTTCTAGGGTTCGAATCCCTAACTCTCCGCATCCTCGAGCTAGCTCGAGACAAACAATATGGGAATTAAATTTGGAGAAATTGACGCTAGTCAAATATTAGATAATGAATTTAGGATAGGGGTTTTAGAAAGACTCTTGGAATTTATTGTTAATAATAATCCAGATTTAACTAAGCCAACACAAGAACAAATTAACGAAATACGTAATACTGTTGCTGGTGATCTAAAAAAGAAGTATCCAAATTCAGGTATTTCACTAAGAAAATAGTATGCCTGACTTCAAGATTCGACATGAAGATGGCTTAGTAACAACAACTGTTCATGGAATGAGTCAGACTGCGTATGTCGTTACTGAAGAAAAAGTTGAGAGTTTCAACAGTTACTCATTTGAATTCCAGATAGTGCTAACTTTGTTTGGTACATCACTAGGTGTTTTGCTAGGAAGTTTAGACAACCTCAACGGGAAAACGTTTGCTATTTCAACTGTAGTTACGATTCTTCTATCTCTAGCATTAATATGGAGCTGGAGAAAATTCAGTAGGGTTAAAAATAATCTATTTATTAAACCTCAAACATTGGAAGAGGACGCACCTGCTCAAGACACTAGTGAAGCGGAATCTGGAAACAACTAAATCCATCAAGCGAGGCTTGACCGACCGCGGTTCTAACTCGAGACCGCCCGCAGGAATAATAAAGTGTCAGAATGACCAAAGGAGTGTAAAAACACCCTCCCCTAAAAACAATACAGAAATAAACATACCGCAAAAGTAATTTTTTGAAAAAATAAATTCTGACCTACAAACCGAATTACATGATCTTAAAAGATAGTAATGCAATGCAGTAATGTTAAGATATATTCCATAATGAAACTCATCATCCTTGCAGCCGGTAAAGGAACTCGATTCCTCCCACTCACAAAGACAATCCCGAAGGCTTTGGTGCCAGTTTCTGGTACACCTCTTATAGATCACGTTCTTTATCCTTTCATAGGAAAAGTCTCTGATATTATTTTTGTTATAAATGAAGATCTTGGACATAAAATAAAAGAACATTTTGGAAGTCAGTACAAAAATACTCCCGTGCATCATGTCGTGCAGACCAAAGATATGCCCAAAGGGACTTTCTCTGCACTTGAAGCCGCGAAGGATTTGGTTGGAGATGACAAACTTTTCTGCGTCTGTAATTGTGATGATTTACTTGTGAAAGAAGATGTCTGTAAAATAATTGATGCAGGTGAAATTGGAATTGGTACTTCTATATCGCAAATGCCTTGGAAGTATTTAAGTATCGATGAAAAAGATAGTTTTATGACTGGTTTTAAAAAACATGAAGAGCAAGAAGGATTGGTAACTGGAAATTTTTCAAATGGTTTTTATATTCTTTCGCCTGAAATATTTTCTTTTAGAAAAATGGAAACGAGCGCTGGAGAAATTGGACTTCCTCACACTTTGTTTGAAAACTTGGAAAATTATCCTCTAAAGATTTTGCCTTTTTCTGAATGGCAATCTGTAAATGGTCCTGATGATATGTCTGGTGCGGAAGATTTCGTGAAGAATTTTAGATAATTTATATTAAAACAATAGTAAAATGTGCGGTGTACCCTCTTTGTTAAAATGGTATACAATACAGCCATGGATACACCCCTGTCAGAAGTGCTTAGATTGCACGAAACTCACAAGAAAGCACTGGACCGCCTTAAAATAGAGACGGTTCGGGATCTTTTGTATCATTTCCCTGTGAGGTATGGAGATACGACTCAGATTACGATGATTGGTAGCCTCGCCGAAGGCGAGGCTACCAATGTCTACGGTCAAATATCAAAATTAAAAACCGGAAAGACTTTTAAAGGAAAAATGTCAAAAGCGACAGCGACTCTGACAGACGAAACAGGTTCTATTTCTATCACTTGGTTCAATCAACCATACTTAGCTAAAATGTTTCCCGAAGGTCGCCTTGTAAAAGTAACTGGAAAAATTACTTCGCATAATGGCAAATTAACTTTTAATAATCCAAAAATGGAAGCGGTAAATTCCGTACCAATCGGAGTTGGCGATTCACTTTTTGGAACTGGAAAAGAACACACCCTCTACCCTGTTTACCCCGAATCAAAAGGCATTACATCAAACTGGATATATCATGCGGTTCAAAAAATACTTCGCCAAGGAATTTTAGATAAAGTCGTAGACCCTATCCCTAAAGAAATTTTAAATAAATACAATTTACCTTCGATACAAACTGCACTTGTCTGGATTCACGCACCCAAAAAAGAAGCCGATGCTCTGTCTGCCAGAAAGCGTTTTGCTTTTGAGGAAATTTTTTTCATACAACTCAAGAAACAAGCGAGTCGCGCTTCGCGCGACTCGCTCCCATCCTTCAAAATAAAACCAGATCAAAAATCTGTAGATTCTTTTATTGACCGCTTCCCCTTCAAGCCCACCACTTCTCAGACAAAAGCCATCAAAGCAATATTGAAAGATTTTAAAAATCCACATGCAATGTCACGCCTACTTGAAGGAGACGTGGGTTCTGGAAAAACTGCCGTTGCAGCAGCTACAGTCTACGCCACAACAATCACTCGCCCAGACAATCAAGACTTCGGTCATCTTCAAACTGCATACATGGTTCCAACAGAAATCTTAGCCAAACAACATTTTGAAAACTTCATAAGCTTTTTTGAACACATGCATATACAAATCGGTCTCATCACAGGGAGCGGATGCTACAAATTCCCTTCTAAGACTGACCCCACAAAACCCACAAAAATCTCTAGAGCTCAACTTTTAAAATGGGTAGAAAATGGAGAAATCCCTATCCTTATTGGTACACATTCCCTGATACAAAAATCAGTTTCTTTCAAAAATCTTGCATATGTGATCATTGATGAGCAACATCGTTTTGGTACAGCTCAGCGTGGAAAACTTGCTCAAAAAGAAGGATTTGCTCCTCACCTTTTATCAATGACCGCCACTCCAATTCCCCGTACTTTAGCTCTCACAATATACGGAGACCTCGACCTAACACTCCTGGACCAAATGCCCACTGGAAGAAAGCCCATCATCACCGAGCTTGTATTACCAAACAAACGAGAAGAAACTTATGAAAAAATAAAAAAAGAAATGAAAGCAGGGCGACAAGTCTATGTCATTTGTCCGCGTATCAACGAACCAGATCCTGAAAAAGAAAATGCACTCAATGTAAAATCTGTAAAAGAAGAAGCGAAGCGTCTTAAAGAAAAAATTTTTAAAGATAAAAATATAGACATTCTTCATTCGAAAATGACTCCCGCAGAAAAAGATGAAGTTATGATCGACTTTGAAAAAGGAAAGACTGATATTCTTGTTGCCACAAGTGTAGTCGAAGTTGGTGTAAATGTTCCAAATGCCACCATTATCATCATCGAAGGTGCAGAACGTTTTGGCCTGGCACAGCTTCACCAACTTCGCGGGCGTGTAATTCGAAGCAATCACCAAGCATACTGCTACATCTTTTCTGATTCTAAAACTGACAAAACAATTGAGAGACTAAAAGCACTGAAGACTTCTAAAAATGGTTTTGAACTTTCTGAATTTGATTTAAAACTCCGTGGCGCAGGAGAACTTTACGGAAAAAAACAATGGGGTATTTCTGATCTTGGAATGGAGGCAATTAAAAACATAAAAATGGTAGAAGCTGCTCGGACCGAAGCTAAAGAAATTATAGATAAAAGTATAGATAAATATCCAGACATAAAAAATGAAATTGAGAAAAGGAAAGATATTCATTTTGAGTAATCTCTTTCATAAATTATGACAATTTTATATAAAACTCGTAAATATTCCTTTTAAGCGAAAATCTGTTATAAATATAGGAGCGCGCTCATAGCTCAGTTGGTAGAGCGCAGAGCTTATATCTCTGTGGTCCTAGGTTCGAGTCCTAGTGGGCGCACCTCAAAGTAAATGTTATTATTAGTTTTTAAAGCTAATCTAGAAAATATGGCAGACATAAAACAAGCAGTAGATAAATTAAAAAGAGAAATAGATAAAGAAAGAGAAGAATTAAAAAAATACCAACAAGATCAAGATAAAATTAGAGCTGAAATATCTAACAAAAACAAAGAACTTGATAGACAAAAACAAGACCTTGCTAAAATGCAATCTGAAATAACTAAATCAGAGCAAGTTATACAAACTCTTGATAGTAATGTGTCTGCAATTGGAAATAATATTTCTCGAATAGAGACAGAACTTAGAAGTCACGAAAGTGAAATCGGAGATATGCAAAGAGAATTAGAAGAATCTCTAAAGAAAGCTGCTTAATTAAAAAATATGAAAAACACAGCACAAGCCGTAGAAGATCTGCGAAAAGAAATAGAGAGTAAAAGTCAGGAACTTTTTTCTTTGAAGAAAGACTATGATGAAAACCAAGACAAGATTAAAGAGCATCGCCAAGAAATATCAAGAAGACAATCTTCGATAGACTCAATAGAGCAAGAAGTCAAATCTCTAGATAGTGCAGCTTATCTCATAAAAGACAGAATCACGACATTAGAAAAAGAATTATGGTCACATGAAGGAGAAATAAAAAAGATGCAGGAGGATTTGGAGAAGTCTTTGAAGTCTGCAACGAGTAATCACTAGGGTTCTCTGTTAATTAAAATAAAAAGGCACGAGTTGCGTCAACGCAACTCGTGTCTTTTTATTTTACCTACCCCTGATGCTCAATATCCCTTTTCTTCTCCAAAGAAATTCCATTGGCAATCAATATACTTTCATAATCTTCCCTCTCAAGATTTTCTACCTCAATCAACCTCTTGGCAATTGCATCCAATACATGTCGATACTCTGTAATTATTTCTTTCGCTTTCTTGTAAGCATTGTCCATAAGAAGAGCGACTTCTGAATCAATCATATCTCCAACCTTTTCAGAATATTCTTTTTCATCAACTCCCTTTCCATAAAGAGCTTGTCCTCTATCTCCTTCAAGAGCAATTGGCCCAAGCTTGTCGCTCATTCCGTATTTTGTAACCATGTCTCGCGCCATTGCAGTTGAAACCTGAAGATCATTTGAAGGACCTGTTGTGATATCCCCAAAGACAATTTCTTCAGTTACATATCCTCCTAGAGTCATCGCTAAATCATCAATAAATTCTTTTTTAGAATGAAGCTTCTTGTCTTCGTCAGGAAGTTTCAAAGTGTATCCTCCCGCCCGTCCGCGAGAAATGATAGATACCTTATGGACAGGATCAGCATAAGGAAGAACAGAAGAAACAAGCGCGTGCCCTGCTTCGTGATATGCAGTAATTTCTTTTTCTTTCAAACTCAAAAGATGACTCTGTCTTTCTGGTCCAAGCATTACTTTTTCAATAGATCGAACCATATCAAATTGTGCTACGGTCTTTCTATTTTCTCGAGCTGCCAAAATTGCAGCTTCATTCATAAGTGAGTATAGATCAGCTCCAGAAAATCCAGGTGTTCTTTGTGCAATAACATCAAAGTTTACATCTTCTGCAAGTGGCTTTCCTTTTGCGTGAATTTGCAGGATAGCTTCCCTATCTTTTCGATCAGGTGCATCCAAAATAACACGTCGATCAAAACGTCCTGGTCGCATAATAGCAGGATCTAAAACATCTGGTCGGTTTGTCGCTGCCATGATGATTACTTTTTCATTTGGCTCAAAACCGTCCATCTCTACTAAAATCTGGTTTAGTGTCTGCTCTCGCTCATCATTTCCTCCACCTACTCCAACTCCTCGAGCTCGTCCCACAGCATCTATCTCGTCGATAAATATAATTGCAGGTGATGCAGCTTTCGCCATCTTAAATAAATCACGCACTCGAGACGCTCCAACTCCCACAAACATTTCCACAAACTCAGATCCAGAAATCGAGAAAAATGCTACTCCAGCTTCTCCGGCTGTTGCTCGTGCTAGAAGTGTCTTTCCTGTACCAGGTGCACCAACTAACAAAATTCCTTTTGGAATCCGTGCTCCAATTTCCAAAAACTTTTTAGGATGCTTTAGAAAATCAACAATCTCCATAAGTTCTTGTTTTGCTTCTTTTACTCCAGCAACATCTTTGAAAGTAACTTTTTGTTTTCCATCTTTTGGATTTGTGATTCGAGCTTTTGATTGTCCAAAAGTAAAAGCTTGCATGCCAGCACCCTTAACTTGCCGAGACAGATACCAAATTAAAATTAAAATAAATATAAGAGGTAAAATAAATGGACTAAGATTTAACAACCAGTACCCAAAACCAGTTTCATTTTGCACATCGATAGTTACATTTTTTAATTGTTCGGCGGTGATCCCGTAGTTTGCCAATGTATCAGACAATGCTGTACCGGCTTCTTTTTTAGATTCTTTCATTACTACTTCAGAATCTCCTTCTGCTTTTAGAGAAATATCTAATTTTTCTCCCTTAATTACAATACTCTCGACTTTCCCATCTTGAATATTTTGAGCAAGCTCAGAGATAGGAACCAAAGTATCCTCTGACTTATTTTCTACTATAAAAGAATATAGAGCCGACATTGTCAGAATTATAAGGATAACTGTTACAAAATTTCCCCAAAATGACTGTTTTGGAGATTCCTTCTTCTTTATTGGTAATGGCTTTTTCGGTGTTGGGTTATTGTTTGACATGAGGCTTATTATACATAAAATAGGCCTTTTTGCGAAAAATAAGAAATAAAAAAACCTGCAATTAAGCAGGTTCTGATAATGGTTCAGAAGATAATTTTTTCAAAAGACTCTTGAACCATTTTTGAAATTTACCTTCAGATGGCGGAAGTGGTGTGCAGGACAAAAAATAAATAAATAGCCACATACAAAGAACAAATATGTTATCAATAAACCTGCTCGGACGGGCCATGTAAATACTAGATATTAAAGAACCAATCACCATTAAAGAACGGTATGTAAAAATAATCCTTAGAAAAAACATCATAGTGGATATTTCTAAATGATTCCTAAAACCTCTTCCCCTAACCTTTGTAGATACTTCTTCCATCCAATTTCCTACAAAGAAAAAATAAATAACAGCCCCGCTAAATTGAAATACTCCTTGAGGATACTTCTCTCCTTGAAAAGAAAATACAGACAAGCAAAGAGCACATAGGGATATTAATACCCTAAAGAAGTTTGCCAAACTGAAACAATCCCATCCAAACTGTCTTTGAAACCAATATGAGATTGGCTCAAAAACTTTATGAAGAAGGAACTTATCAATAAATGTAAAGAACGACATTTCTTTATATTGCATTAGATATTGTATTTGTCAATAGATAAAACCTCCTTTATAACTCCCCTAATCTCCTGTATATTATCAATATGACCTACTCGGTAAATAAAAAAGCCACTTTCAATTACGACATTCTCGAAAAATTCGAAGGTGGACTCGAGCTTCTAGGAATAGAGGTGAAAGCAATACGAAATAAGCAGGCAAACCTGACTGGTTCTTTTGTGATTATTCGTGGCGGAGAACTTTTTCTTTCAAATGTATCTATTCCTCCATATCAGGTTAAGAATACTCCTGACAATTATGACCCAGAACGACCTCGTAAAATATTGGTTTCTAAAAAAGAGATTGCCAGACTGACTAAAAATGAGGCTCAAAAAGGTTTGACATTGATACCTATATCATTGTATAATAAAGGTCGTAATATCAAGCTCGAATTCGCTCTTGTCCGCGGAAAGAAAAAATCAGATAAACGTGAGACAATAAAAGATCGCGAATCGAAGCGAGAAATCGAAAGAACTTTGAAAAGCAGACGTTAAGTCGATCAAGTCATTCGCCTAATGTAAATTTTAAAAGAAGAATTGGCAGAAAATAAATGTGCCATCTTCGTAAACCTCGGCAGGCCTCATTTTTAGAGCCTCGAAGTTTACTCAGATAACATATTTATTTTCTGCCTCCCTACCCTTTTTCAAAATTTATATTAGGGGGATGATTGGCCTCGACATGTAAACGTATATATATGTGCAAAGGAGAGCTGAAACAACTCTTAAAAAGGTTTCGAAACGATACATGCAAAAAATGGGAAACCAGTTGCTTCGCCTTTCTTTAAGTCGAGCGACTTCGTGTACGCTTTAGCATAACTAGGCGCGTCTCACTCTCCGACTCTCGATAAGAGAACTGGGGCGTCATACCATCGAGATCGATTAGAGGACCGTTTCAACCCTTAATCTAAATAAAGAAACTCGGCTTTGTTTTGTTTTGTTTGTTCTATAGGAACAGAGCTTAAATCCAAAAAATAAACTATCCTTTGTAGACTCGTATATATGCCTTATGTGCACCCGGGTTCGATTCCCGGCATCTCCACACGACTTGACACATTATTATATATAAGTTATCTTAAAAAAGAACCAACGGGTTGTAAGACCCATAACTTGAACCGAAAACTAATCGAAAAAATGGGATTTAGCACTCAATCAGTGTTCCATAACAGAACAAGAGAGATTGAATCTCTCAAAAGAGGCAACAACGTCACTATCACCACCCCGCATGGTGACGTCTATGGCTTCCGAGTTACTGGTATCGAAATAAAGAAGAAAGGTGGTAATCGTCGAACTGTCTTCGGACTAATCAGTAATTATCTCGGGCTGAAAAACGTCAAGGCACGCATCTGGGTAAGGCGTGATGGTAAAACCTTTATTGGTGTGAACCAAAATAGTGCTAGGTGGAAAGAGTTGATCTCAGACTACGCTTAAATTTCAAGCCTCACGGAATGAAGCTTCGCTTCATTCCGTGAGGCTTCTTTCTTTATTTAATTACACCCATGTGACCCAACTATTTTTAAACATCTCTACACTTCCTCTCTTCATACTTCATCTAACTTACCAAAACTCTCAAAACACATTCAGCGAGGTAATTCCAATTCCCTCCCGAAAGATTCCACTTTTTTAATTTAAGACTGAAGTTTATTCTTCGGTAACACCCTTAGCTTCGGCGGGGTGTTTTTATTTAATCACAACATAAATTGACTTTCCTCATACAAAAATATAACCTCATAAAAGAAATAGCTTGAATAAAAACAAATCAAAAATAGGAAAGAAATAATGTCTGAAGAAATTCCACAAACACCAAAACTCGAAAAAATCGAAGATGGCGGGATACAGAGAATCAATGAATGGATTTCGTACTTCAAAAATCTCTCTGATAGGATATTAGTAATAGAAGACAATGGATTAAACAATATCTCCAACTGGCTTGCTATTGCGCAGATGATGACAATGAGAATGAATGACTTGGAACCCCACCAAAAAGGAAATCTACTAGGGTGGCCAGACGCCTCCGAGGTCGCCTTCATCATAAAAGTAAATACTTCTATGGCAGGTCGTGAACCTAAATATCCTGAAGATTTTTGGAGGATATTCTGTATTGGAAACTTTGCATTCTCTCCTGGTTATTTTGAATGGTGCGGAGATGCAGAGACTGATCCAGATAATCCAAACTATTCTCTTGGAGGATTTAGTGACAGCGCACTATCATGGGAATATGTTACATCACTGATTAAAAATCAGCTAAAAGAGCTGTCAAAAGCAATTCCAGAATTTCCAAACGAATTAAGACGACAAACCACAGAAAATTGATTCTGTGGTTTTTTATTCTATACCCCCCCCCTTTTTTTTCATGACCCATCACATCAAAAATACAATTTTAACCCAGTCCCTAAATAACTTTACTTTCTAATTAAAAAAATATATGGTTACTCCAGAAATATTGAGAATACCTCAATAAGATAGAACCCAAACAAAGAAAGATTGAGATGAAACAATTCGCATATGAAGCCATTGATCGCTCTGGAAAAGAAGTATCCGGAGAAATAGAAGCTACAGATTCAGTTGCTGCAACTGCCTCATTACGAGAAAAAGGACTGTATCCCACACATGTTGTTGAAAAAACTGACGATGCCTCTAAGTCTCGCCCCGGAAAACCTAAACACAAGAAAGGTACAAATTTCTACCTCAGAAAGATTCTGAAAAGACAACGTCGCGAAACGGATAGAAAAAACATATGGCACTTACTTGGGGTGCTCATGTTAAACGGTGTTCCAATATTGCAATCTTTAGTTATTGCAATGCAAGCATCTGATTTCAAAAAGCACAAAAAGATGCTTGGAAAAGCTCTGGTAGCAGTGAGGGAAGGAGAGGCATTTGCCACTTCTTTCGAAGAAAATATCCCTGCTGATGAATTGGAAATAATCAGCGTCGCAGAAGAGACTGGGCAATTAGCTGAAACACTGATTCAAATAAGCGAGACGGTAAACCGCCGTCCTGTTTCAGTAGACCTATCTAAAGACTGGCAGTTATTGCTGGCTGAAAGACTCATTCCATTTATTAATTCAGAGGTTCCGCTTAAGGTGGCTCTTGAGACTATCTCTAGATCATCTACTAATACCAAGTTTAGTAGACTTGTCTCTGATATTGCAGAAAGTGTTACGCAAGGCTCAACTTTCTCAGAAGCACTAAACCAACACCCGGATATATTTGACCAAGCATTCATCGCGCTCATCAAATCTGGCGAACTAGGAGGTGTTTTGGGGCTTACACTGAGTCGCAGCCGCGAACAGATACTCAGTGAGTACAAGCGGTACGGATTGATTCAAAATTAAATAAACCTACTACGGTTGCCGCCTGAAATGGCGGTTTTTTATTTACACAAAAACCACCAACTAAAGCTGGTATTTTAATTACTCTTTTTAAATTAAAAAATAAGATTCATCGCAATACCAAATCCAGATATCAAAAGCAGAATTACAAAGACAATAAACCAAGCTTTGACCCACTTCTTTTGAACTCTTTTAAATTCCTCAACACTCTCCCATTTATTATTTTTCCAAGCCCATTCATTTCCTTTAAGTCCCAAAATAAATACCATAATCACACCTATCCAAGGAATAAAAGCTAATAGACCAATCCAAGTCCTGTGCCCTGCTGACCAAAAACCTCCCCATAAAAATGCAGCCCAACTCCAACCTTTTAATTCTTCTGGTAACTCTGAGGAGTTACTTGAGCTACTTACAGTCTGACCTGTTTGATTTGAACCAGATTCGACTTTTTCTGCTACAACTTCATTATTAATATTATTTTTGTTTGTATTTTCAGTATTTGTATTTTCCATACCCATAATAATATCAAATTTTATATGAAAAAATATACTTTCTAGAACATTTTATATATAATCTTCTTATATGATAAATAAACAAAAAGGTTCAAGTACAGCATTAATGTTAATAATAATTGTTCTTTTATTAGTGATTATATTTGGAGGAATTTATCTTGTGACTCAAAAAGATAGTGATTCTAAAATGGAATCAGAAACAGAAGAAATGATAGTGGAAAAAGAAGTCATGACAGATACATCAGTAAATACAACAGGGACAACTGGCGCCACAACAAACACAACAACTAAAGTAAATACGGGGTCAACAAATACAACTGGGACCACAAATACCAATACAACAGGAACTACAAATACAACAACTGCAGTTTCTTTTGACGGAAACTGGACTGGTGCTGCTCTTCCAAAAGAATTGGATGGCGGATGTACTGGAAGTACTATTAGTGTAAACATCAATGGAACAAAAATTACTGGTACAGCAAAAGATCCAATCTCTGGAGTAACTGGAGTTGTAACAGGTTCTGTTTCATCTGCTGGTAAAGTTTCTTCTGTCTTTACTTTCGGAGGAGGACTTACAGTGAACTGGAGCGGTACACTTTCTGGAAACAAAGGTTCTGGATCTTGGAACGCAAGTGATGGATGTAAAGGAGGCTGGAGTTTAAATAAATAATTGAATATTACAAAAGGCCGCTTCCTTTCAGGAAGCGGCCTTTTGTAATATTGGTACTCCCCCATTTTTTATGTATACTTTTCTTTATGAAAAAGGACGAGACAAAAAAGCACCAAATTCTTCTATATTATAAGTATATAAATATAAAAGACCCTGAGGCTCTGAAAGTAAGTCAAAGAGAGCTATGTGAAAAGCTCGGTCTTCTTGGACGTATTATAGTTGCAGAAGAAGGAATAAACGGCACACTAGAAGGAACTGTAGAAAATACAGAAGCTTATATTTCTGAGATGCAAAAAGACGAGCGCTTTGCGGATATTGTATTCAAGAAAAGTAATGGTGAAGGAGACAGCTTCCCGCGCCTAAGCGTAAAAGTTCGTCCTGAAATCGTTTCTCTTAAACTCGGTGACCAAGACATAAATCCAAATGACCTGACCGGAGAAAGGCTAACAGCAGATGAACTTCACAAATGGTTTGAAGAAGACAAGGATTTCATAATGGTAGACATGCGAAATGACTACGAATACGAAGTTGGAAAATTTGATAAATCTATTCATCCAAAACTTAGAAACTTTCGAGATCTTTCTACAATGTCTGAAGAGTTGGAGGATTATAAAGACAAGACTGTAGTCACCTACTGTACTGGAGGAGTGCGTTGCGAAAAAGCATCTGGACTTCTAAAGAAAAAAGGATTTAAAGACGTCTATCAACTTCATGACGGAATGGTTACGTATATGGAAAAATATCCTGCAAAAAACTTTAAAGGTTCACTTTTTGTTTTTGATAAAAGGCAAACGATGTATTTTGAGGATGAAAAAGATCACGTTGTTATAGGTGTATGTGGTCACTGTAAAAAACCAGCAGAGAGAATGCGAAACTGTGCTGACACTAAATGTAATAAAAAATATGTTGGATGTAAGGATTGTGTGGAAAGTGATAGGAGTAGAACATGTCCAAAGTGCGAAAAAATACTGTAGAAAAAATATAATATGAAATATTGGTTAATGAAAACAGAGCCTGAGATGTACTCTATTGATGATCTCAAAAAAGATAAGAAGGGTTCTTGGGATGGAGTACGAAACTACCAGGCCAGAAATTTTATGATGGAAATGAAAAAAGGAGACCTAGTGCTTTTTTATCATTCAAATACAAAAATAATAGGCGTAGCAGGAATTGCAAAAGTAATAAAAGAATCCTACCCCGACCACACTGCATATGACAAAAAAGATGAGCACTTTGATCCGAAGTCTAAAAAAGAAAAACCAACTTGGTACATGGTGGATGTTGGTTTTGTTAAGAAATTTAAAGAAGTTGTAACGCTTGAAGAAATAAAGAAAAATAAAAAATTGAAAGATATGAGAATTGTACAGAAAGGAAGTAGACTTTCTGTGACTCCTGTTAGTGAGAAGGAGTTTGAGGTTATAGTTGAGATGAGTTTGTAATTAGTTTAAGGTCCAGACACTTCATAAATCAAAAATATAGTCATCTTCACGATAAATATCTCGAAACTCGATTTACAAAATAAAAATAAGAAAGTAGGTGTTCTGAAGTGGTTGGGCGTAGGGTCTGGGCTCCAGACACCTACTTTCTTATTTTTATTTTGTAAATCTCAAACAGTCGAGATATTTTCATTCAGATTCCTTATTTTTTATTTATTCTGGTGTAGGACCTTAAACTAATTACAAACTCATCTCAAAATATATCCTCCAAGCCTTTTATCTAAAGCTTTATAATCAGGAACAACACTCTCAACAAAAGACCAAAATCTCTTTGAGTGATTGTGCTCTTTTATATGAGCCATCTCATGCACCACAACATAATCAAACAAATCATCCGGAAGATAATTCATTCTAATATTAAAATTCAGATTATTCTTCGAAGAACAACTCCCCCACTGAGTCTTCATATTTTTAAAAGATATTCTCTCAATACCAACATTCATCTTTTTATTAAAAAATTCTATCCTGCTCAATATTTTCTCTCTCAACTCCTTCTTGATACTAACCTTATTTTTCTCCAAAACTTTCGGCACAAAGACAACATTTCTTTTTTTACATTTTTCAATAGAGCGAATAACCCAATCTTCTTTATATTTAAGCAATCTCTCTGCAGAAAAATGCGTCCTGAATCTTGGAACAGAGACAACAATATGTCCATCTGGATACAAAGTAATTCTAGAACTTTTTGCTCTAGGACTTTTACGGAATTCATAATCAACATGAACACCATTTAAATTAATTTTTCTTAATTCTCCCTTCATACTATTTTTTATTCAAAATATCATCTAGAGCATTTGATAATGTAGTGAAAGTATTTTTACTAAAGTGTTTTGATGAGACCCTTTGACTTAAAGTAATTTCTCTTGCAAATTCTCCATACAACAAATACAGTGTAAATTTGGGGATATAAAATAAATAAGGTTTCTTCAAAAGATGTGCCAAAGTTTTTACAAAATCTTTATATAGAACCTGCTCTTCAGAAACTGCATTTACAACACCGTAGAAATCATCACTTTGACTTGCTCTTATATACATTCGAGCACAGTCATCAATATGAACCCAGGGTAAATAATAATTACCCCGACCAAAAGGCCCTCCGAGTCCTAATTTAAAAAATGGTAAAACTTTTTGCAAAAAACCTTCTTTTCCTAAAATAAAAGAATTTCGTATTATATTTACTTCAACTTCTTTTTCTTTTATCTTATTTGCCTCAGACTCCCAATCCCTAACAAGATCTGCCAAGAAAGAATCTCCATGAGCAGAATCCTCATCAATCACTCTGTCTTGATGATCTCCATAAATACCGACTGCAGAAGCTTGTATATGTTTTTTAGGTTTATAAATTGGATTACTGTAAAGATGAGAAATGTTTCTGGTGGCAGTAATTCTAGTGTCGTAGATTGCTTGCTTAAATGCTTCGTTCCATCTTCCGAAGATCAATTTACCCGTCAAGTTTATACAAATATCAGGAAATTTTAATTCATCATCTGGGGTAATTGGATTTAATAAATTTCTTTCTAAAAATTTTACTCCTTCTATTTTAGAGGGTCTTATGTCTACAACAACCACTTCATGTCCTCCTTGTAATAGAAATTCTGATATTTTTTTACCTAGAAATCCAGACCCTCCAAATATGATATATTTCATGATTTTATTATACCAATTGTCTTATATCTTTCGACTATCTATCGCCCAATGCAGAAGTGCTTGGCGGGCACGCGGGCGACACGAAGTGTCGCCCGCTCTACAATTATATGCAACCTGTGCAATATGCCTTGCCATAGTCCTCCATCTTTTTATCTGTCTCTTATCTTCTTCAGGAATTCTTCTGCCCAAATAATACCGACAATACCACTCAAACCATCCTCTTGGATCTACTTCATTTATCCAACCTTTCCTAATCCATTCCTCATGAGACTGCGAAGCTTTCGTTTGAAAATAATTTTTATCTTTCTCATATTTACCGCTTTCAGAAAGACTAGCTCCAACAAACCAACTCTTTGGAAATTCATCATGATATCCATCAAAATATTTTCCACCAAAAACTCCTAGCTTCAACATCTCTTTTGGAGAAAGTTGTGGCTTAAAGTCAGAATCAAAATTTTTACCAATCGGCTCAACACATTCATATGTATAATTTTTCTGATAATTATTTTTTACTTTTATTTTTCTCATAAATTAAAATCTACAAACATCGTTAAGTTCCTCAATATCCATGGCAGAAAGTTTCGGATTACTCACATCAATTTCAGGATGCAGATAATACATCAAAGACTGCTCGCCTTCTACATGATCAAGTCCGAGAGAGTGTCCTAATTCATGAGCCAAAGTTATCTTCAAATCTTCTGCATTCTCATATTGATAAATATTTATTTTGTATGATTCATATACTCCAACCTCCACAGTTCCTCCTTTCAGATTTTCATTATGTCGATCTGTTTTGTTGGCAAAATCTACGTATAGATTATTTAATATTTCTCCTAATTCTGTAAGCTTCCTAGAAGACTCTGTAATATCTTTTTGTTCTTTATTTAAACTATTAAATAAAGAGTCTACATTTTCTTTTTCTTTTAAAAGATTTCTATATTCGGCTTCACTTCCTCCATTTTTATTCCAAGCTGTTGTCTTTTTATTGTATCTTTCAAGAGCAATATTGTATTCATTCACTCTCCTGTCGAAAGAATCTCTTTTATTTTCAAATTCTGATATTAATTTTTCATAGGTATTAGAAAGCGTCTCATAACTCCCCCATTTATTTTCAAGATCTTTTCTCGACATTTTTTCAGATATCAAGCTTTCTTGTCTTTCATCAAAAATCATACTCACAACCACAGCATCTTCGTCTTCTGGTTTATATGTAAAAAGATTATGACCAGTTTGAGACTCCCAAATATCCTCAGCTTCTTTTAATAAAAGAGTTAACTTTTCTTCAGAAATGTTAAATCTACTATCTATATCTCCAATCTTATAAGATAAAGGCTTTTTACAACTTGACCTGGCAAAATTCCTAAAAGATGTTTCTGCTATATCGTATATTTTTTTCTCGACAATAAAATTAGCAATCTTTTTATCTACATCAAAATAGAAAAAGCTAAAAACAGAAGAGACCAATAGTGCTATCGAAAATACAACCTTCTTATTCATAAATACTATTGTATCAAGATATAAAATAAATTGTCTCTATTTTTTCTTACTAGCAACCTTTATAACAATAGACTGTTCCATCCTTCTTATATCTGCCAAAAGACTAGATCTGTCCTTATTAAACATAATCACATTAAACACACTCTTTCCTCCATTTTTTGCAAATCTAGCTCTGTCTCCGACCTTTTTATTTATTATAAGTTTCTTTAAAGACTTTAGTTCTTTAAGGTTCTTCATTCCTGAGATGCTTTCAATAATCCCTTCCTTTTTAGAGAAGACCTTCAGAGCTGCTGAATGACCTTTCAATCTTTTTGGTATTTGTGGAATACGAGGAATACCTATTGTTGATGCATTCAAAATATGATTTATTCCATAAGAATTTCTGTAAAGCTCGTCTCTAAATCCTCCAATACGTGGACCTATCTCTACAATCTTAAATCCCTTATCATTTTTAATTAACTCTGCATGAAAAGCAGTACTTCGAAGTCCAAGAGCTTTTACTCCAGTAATAGCAACCTTTTCCGCATTAGAAAGAGTTTCTTTTGTTAGATTAGTTGGTGTCATTTGTTGGTATCCAAAGAAATCATCAAAACCAATTTCTCTACCGGTCTTTATTACAACCATAGGACAACAGTAAGCTTTACCTCTTGAGTTTATATATCCATCAATAGAATACATTGTTCCTTCTATGAATTGCTCCACAATAACCTCAGGAACTATTCCAGCTCTTGAAGAATCTTTATACGTTGCTTTCAATTTTCTAAATACTTGTCTTAGATTTTTCTCTAATTCTTCTCGATGATAAACAACATTAACCAATAGGCTTTGTGCCAAACTCGCTGGTTTTATAACAAGAGGAAATTGTATTTTCTTTTCTATTTCTTTTACTGTTGTCTTTGTTTGATCTTTAACCAACATGAATTTTGGTGTAATGCTTTTATCATAAGCATAAAATCTTTTTCTCATCTTATACTTATTTATGCTCCACTCTAAAGATTCAGTTGTAGGAGTTTTTAAATATGGAATATGTGGAATTACTTTTTGAAAATTAGGAATCTGAACCTCAGAACGACAATAGGCAGTCAATATTTCATCTCGGTACGGAGAAAGAGCAGAGATTATAGAATCTGGAGAATTATAGTTTACAGCTTCAACAATATCAAAATGTTTTAATGCTTCCTTATTTTCTTTTCCAAGATAATCTTTTTTGGAATACAAAAGCATAAAACGATACTTTTGACTCTTGTCTTCTTTTGCATCTTTTATGGGCTTAAGTGCAAGAGCCGTCGGTGCATCTATTATTAAAATAATATTCTTCTTTTTACTTCGTACCATATATTGAAGTTTATGTATAAAAACGCCTATATCTAAACGCCCCACTATAATGTCCTATATAAAATATAAGTCAAGGAAAAAATAGACAGGCCTGTGATAATCTTTTTATTAACATTTTATCGGACAAATCAGCTGAAATATGATAGGATTACTTTGTTGTCTCGAGATATCGAGTCACGATTATTCTTTAAAGAAAAAATCTCTTATGGATGAAAATACAACTCCAGATGTAGCTGCAGATCCAGTTATGGATACACCAGTTACACCTGAGGAAACTCCGATGGATGCGCCTATGACTCCTGATGCTTCAACAGAAGCTCCAGCAGACACAGTAGCGTAATTAATTAAAAGACCCGCGGCCCTTGGCCGCGGGTCTTTTAATTTACCTCAAAAAATATTTTATCCAAAAGTAAAAGTAAATACATCCAACACACCTTCTTCAATTATAATCTCCAGCAAATGCTCACCGCTCTTTTCATTATCTATAACATTATAAAGAGTAGCCTCATCAACTGTCATCTTCTGAATTTCCTTACCATCTTGCTTTATCTTAATCAAAGCTCCATTTTTAGATTCTGCTACAATATTTACTTTATCTGCATAAAACCTAAAAATAATACTGTCTCCCACCTTAGTATTTACAGCTGATTCTTTTGTAATATTCCACGTTCCATCTAAATAAAGTTTATTCTCCAAAATATTTTCAGGTCTTTCAAAAACTTGATTACCTTCTACTCCACCTTTTCCATTTGCCAAATAATCTCTATTTCTAAAAGCACCAAAATAAACTTCGGGACTCCTTATATCTCCTCTCTGACTATCAAATTCAGAAACACTACTATCAATTGTTATATCTTCACCTAAAAATTCTTTTCTTTCTTGCAAAAGTTCTTGAATTTTTTTCTCGGTAATATCATATTCCCCTTCACCAATATGATCGTAGACAACATCTCCATGTATATCTATAAGATATTTTCTAGGCCAATACTTATTTCCATAAGCATTCCATGTAGCATAATCATTATCTAATACTATAGGAAATTCCAATCCAAATTTCTTCATCTGCTCTTGTACATTTTCAATCTTTTTCTCAAAAGCAAATTCTGGTGTATGAATTCCAATTATTATAAGTCCATCATCTTCATACTTAGAATACCAATCTCTTAAATAAGGAAAAGTTCTCTGACAGTTTATACAACTGTATGTAAGAATATCAAGCAAAATAACTTTCTTACCAACATAATCCTTAAGCTCAAATGGTTCACTATTTACAAAACCAGAAGGTTTTACAATTTCCTTATACTTAAATTTTTCATATTCCCCTTCTCCAAAAGAAATTTCTTTAGAATTTCCATTCGGTTTATCAGGCATCCCGAATAAAAATAATCCAAGCCCAGAAAGCAAAGCAAGTAAAACTATCCCGCCAATAAAATACTCTACTTTAAAACTCTTCATAATTTATTTTATATTTACTGAATCTAATAATTTTTGTTCTATATCTACTGCGGAGAATAATCCATTATCCAAGACAAAAGCCTCAATCTTTTTATCAACTCCAGTCATTATTGATATACCTACAATTAAAAATATAACCCCGATTGTCTTTTTAAACCAACCATTTGGATTTGATAGTCCTTCAATTTTTCCAACGAATCTCTGACCCAGAAGCGCTATCAAAAGTAAAATAATAGAAAGTCCTGAAGCATAAGCAATCAAATTTATAAGCCCTGCCAAAAAACTTTGTGGTAAAACTGTCGCGAGAATAATAAAATAAGTTGGACTACAACTTGAAAATACTGGACCAAGAGCCGCTCCCATCAACACATCCCCAATAAAACTATTTTTCTTACTAGCTTTTGCAAGCCATCCATTTGAGGCATGCTCAAAATTTAATTTCAAAATAATTTTTGCCCACAAAAGCGGAAAAAGCATTGTAAGAGAAAATAGAATCAAAATTGTTCCGGAGAAATAAGTCCATGCACTTTGCGGAATATCTATAAATGCAGTACTAAATTTCAAAAGAAGCGTGAATACAACAATTGATATCCCTAATGATGCGGTTATCACATAAGGCTTAAACTTACTCCTGGAATCTTGAACTGAACCGCCTATAATCACAGGAAGAAGTGGCAAAATACAAGGTGCAAGAACAGTGAGTAATCCTGCTATGAATGATACTAGAAGTAATGTCATATTATTTTAGTTTAGAAATGATTCCACTTAGGTCTGATCCTCCAGTCCATTTAGTAATCAGATTTCCCTGCGCATCAACTTGAACAAAAGTATGTTGAGTTGTTACTCCATACTTTTTCTTCAATTCATTTTCTTTATCATAATCAGCTTTCAAAATAGTTACATCGCTAGGTATTTCTTTTATACTATCCAAAATAGCAGTATCTTGAAGCCTACAAGTCGGACACCAGTTTGCATGGAAAAATATTACAACTTTTCCATCTTCTGCATTTTTCAAAAGTGATGAATCATAGGATACATATTTTCCTGATTCATTTTCCATCATCGCTTCTCCTTCCATCATATTACTACCTTCCATCATTTCATCTTCCTTCATCATAGAATCATCATTATGTTCTTCTGATTCCATCATAGATTCACTCTCCATCATTGCATCATCATTTCCTATATCATCTGCGTCATTATCTTTTAATAAAACAAATCCCCCAATTCCAAGAATAATTATAAGTAAAATAACAATCATTGCACTTCCTTTTTGATTTTTTATATTCATATATAAAATTATATAAAAATACAAATGTAAAATCAACTTTACATTGTGGAAATATAGTCTTTACTTAAATTAATCCACCCAATTTCTATATTTCACAACTACAAATCTAGAAATGACCATCACCGCCAGCGATACCACAAGCCAAACATCTATCGAGTGCGACAGACTTTGCACTACAATTCCCAAAAGCATTGTTCCTGTTCCAAAAAAGAAAGCCATCTTTCCTGCACTACTTTGATGCTTCTCTTCCCTCTCATCTTGTGGAACTTCTCTCCAAATAAAAATAGATATGAAAATAAAAAATATTATAAGTAGTGTAATACTAGAAGCCAGCGTCATATTCGAATAATAAAAACCCATAGGATTTAAAAGAAATCCCAAAATCACAACTAGCCCAACAATCATCCCCAATTCTTTTATATTATTTTTCATAAGAAATATTGAAAACCTCTTCCAGAGGCTTATTAAAAAATCTACTAATCTTCAAAGCCAAAATCACAGACGGTGTGTAATTCCCTTTTTCAATAGAAATTATAGTCTGGCGTGTTACACCCACCGCCTCTGCCAAAGATTCCTGTGTAACATTCTCCTTCGACCGAAGATCGTACACATTATTTTCTATAATCTCTTTCTTCATAAAATCATCGTACGCCGAAAATCAATCCTGCGCAATTTATAAAATAAAAAAACTCCCACTGGGAGTTTGGATTGGGCTTACTTCTTCAGTAACTTCTCAATAACTTTTACAAAAGCAAGCGCTTGTCCTTCCTCAAACAGTTTTCTCAGATTTCTCTCGATCTTTTCGTCATCTGACAAAACAGCACCGATATCATTTTCCTTTTCGCCGACAGGAAGAAGGATGTTTAATGTTTTTGTAACAATTCCACCGTCATCAAATTGAATGAATCCATAATGACGATGTGTAGCGACCTCATCCAGAACTCCTTCAGTGAAATCCTTTTCGTAACTATCTTCCATTCTTAATAGAAGATTCCTTCTAAAGATTATCGGTTTTGCTGGATCACGTATGGTTACACAACCAGAATCAAAAATATTTACCACAGTACCAGATAAATTAGAATCTGATCCTGAAACAATCGTTGTACTTTTCATTTTTCTAATATTTCACTTTCAAATAGAAAACTAACACGCAAAAAATGATTTAGCAACAAATACGCACCGTGCTTAAAAAGCATCTAAAACCATTGATTTCATACATTATATATGTTATATTCTTCTAACAACGTAATTTTAAATTCAATTGGCATATCAAGGTAAAAAAACAAGTGGTCCAAGGACTATGATAAATGAGATGATTCGAGCAAAAGAGCTCCGTGTTATTGGCTCAAAAGGAGAAAATATAGGAGTGATATCCACCTCTGAAGCCTTGAAAATTGCTAAAGCCGAAGAATTAGACTTGATTGAGATTTCACCAAAAGCCGTTCCACCAGTTGCAAAAATCATGGATTATGGTAAATTTCAGTACGACCAGAAGAAGAAAGTAAAGGTCCAAAAAGCTAAGGCACACAACGTTGAGGTAAAGAACGTACAGATAAAGATTGGTACGGACGAGAATGATCTAAACATAAAGGCAAAAAGAGCCTCAAAATGGCTAACAGAAGGTCACCGAGTAAAGATCGAATTATTCCTTCCAGGACGTTCAAAATACCTAGATAAAGATTTTCTAGAAGAACGATTTGATAGAATACTAAAACTCATCACAGTGCCCCATACAATAGCTGATTCTATAAAGAAGAATCCTAAGGGATTGGCAACAATCATCGAGAAATCAAAATAATATGAAAACAAACAAATCATATACAAAACGAGTTAAAGTAACAAAGAACGGCAAGGTTATCGCGAGAAAACCTGGTCAAGGTCACTTCAATGCAAAAGAAAGTGGTACTACTAAACTCGGCAAAAAAAGAACTCATCAAGTTTCTTGGGGTTCAAATAAAAGAATTACACGACGCTTTCTTCCAAAAACTAACGCATAATTATGACAAGAGTAAAACGAGGAACAATTGCAAATAAGACAAGACGAAATAAGCTTAAAATGGTTAAGGGTTATCGTTTTGGGCGAAGTACTAAAGAGCGACAAGCTAACGAGGCTATTCGTCACGCAGGAAACCATGCATTCAATGATAGACGAAAGAAAAAGGGAGTATTTAGACAACTATCTACCCTACGTCTAAATGCAGCGCTCCGAATGCACGGACTTACATACAGTAAATTCATCGGAGATTTAAATAAAGCAAACATCGAAGTAAACCGAAAGATGCTTGCAGAGATTGCAGTAGCAAGTCCTGAAAGCTTCAAAAGAATTCTAGAATCAGTAAAATAATCAAATTAAAAAAGACTTGCGACAAGCAAGTCTTTTTTAATTCTGATATACTTTTTATAAGTATGAATCATAAAGGATTTACATTAATAGAAGTAATGGTAAGTGCATCAATCCTAGCACTCTTGGCTGCAATAATATTTGCAAACGTGAATCAAGGAAGAGTAAAGGCTGCTGAAGCAAAAGCAGATGTTGAAATGAATCAACTCACAACAGCGACCGAGTTGTACAGATCAACCTACGGAATATACCCTGCTCGTGAAGGTTATGTCAGTACCTCTGGACTTGAAGATGATTTGGTACCAGAATTTATATCAAAACTACCAGAACTATCAGAAGCAATAACAGATCAGACTGGCTCATCAGGAGGAGCTGGAGCAAATACAGACTACAGATATTATAGCGATGGTGAAATAGCACGTTCTGGATCAACCTATTTTCGTTGTGGTCCAGGTAATAAACCTGATAAAATCGCAATATCATATCAAAAGAAAGTATCCCAATCTAATCCTGTTCCAATAGAAAACCAATTGCATTATGCCTTATCTATTAATGGACCGTACAGAAATGCTTATTCAGTTTGGTTTTCTGGATCAGAAACTATCTTATATCAAAACTACTGTATTCCTCAATATTAATCTTTAAATATTTAATTGAAAATAATTACATTTCAATTCTTTTATTACTCTCAGATAAAGCAATTACTCCATAAGATACAATAGCTATAGAAATTAACAAGACTATATCTGATACATCGCCATTCCAATATAATTCCCTATTTACTCTAAATACAAACAATAAGTCTGCGATAGTTACGGCAATCAAACCGAAAGTTAAAATCCTTATTCCCTTCATTATTTTCCCTCCAGAGAGATTCAAAACTATCACAGCAAAACCTGACGTAATGACTCCAATAATCCCCCAAAAGACATCGAAAAAAACCAAGGTCAGACTAGCCTTATCTGTTATCTCAGGTGCACCTGTAAAATAATAAACCACAGCACCTGTAATAATTCCCAATAGCACAGCAAAATATAACCTATATTTTGTCACGTTAGTTCTGTATATAAAAATAAATACAATCAAGACAATGACCAGAAAGATTCTACTTAATGCTAGTATCCAATCAGCTAACGAAGGATATGGAACTTCTATTCCTGAAACCATTACATAATAAACCCAAAACATTAGAGAAACTCCTTGGGCAAGTAGCGCCACTGATGCCGCAACAATAGCACTCCTCATTTTTCCAGATATTCCAGAAAGAGAAATAAAACCACCAAGCGCACCGATAATTGCTATTATTGACTGCAAAAGACCAGCCACAAAATGCCAATTTGTCTCCTTAGAATCAGTAAAATACAGAATAAAAAAATACAACGAAAATAATGTGGTCAAAAATACTATTATTCTTTTCATAATTTTATTGTACTCTTTTTATAAATCATTCAAAACAATAGAGTCCCCAGTATTTGGATGAACAGCATCTATATCCAAATTGTCTCGAATCTTCTGAGCCAAAAACAAAGCAGACTTTGGTTCCCCCATCACCACAAAAACTTTCTTTAGGGTCTTTTCAGAATTTGAAACAAATTCCAAAAGATGATCTGAATCTTTGTGCGAAGAATATCCATTCACTGTTATTATCTCTGCTTTTATGTCTACGCTTGTACCATTCATTTTTACTTTTTTCTTCCCCTCTTTTATCGCACGACCCAAACTTCCTGCTACCTGAAAACCAATAAACAAAAGAGCGTTATTTTCATCGGGCAAATATCTCTTTTCATGAGACATTATTCTTCCTCCTTCACTCATTCCTGATGCAGCTATTATTATTTTTGGACCTTTAATGTTGTGAATTGATTCGGATTCTCTTTGATGCATAGTTACTTCCAGTTTTGGAAAATGAAAAATATCATCCCCATCTCTTATTTCTTTTCTGACATGCTCATTAAAATTATCAAACTCTTTTTTATAAACCTCAGTAAGTCTGATAGCTAAAGGTGAATCCAAAAATACAGGAACTTTTGGCACCTCATCAGCTTCTATCATGTCATTCAATTCATGCAAAAGTACTTGTGTCTTTTCCAAAGAAAATACAGGAATCACCAGTGTTCCTCCCCTTTTAATAACTCTATTTAAAACTTCCTTCAATTTTTCCTTTCTTTCATCTTTATCTTCATGATTCCTGTCTCCATAAACGCTTTCCATCACTAAATAATCAGCATCAGAAACCATATCAGTATCTTTCAAAAGAGGTGTTGGAGTATTTCCCAAATCACCGGTAAATACTATTTTTTTCTCTGTTTTGGTGTGTGTAAATTCAAACATACAAGAACCCAATATGTGTCCTGCGTCTTTCAAATAAACAGAAAATTCATTATTTATTTTAAAATCATCATGATATGAAATGCTTTTCCATAGACTCAAAGCCAAATCTACATCTTCTTTTTCATACAAAGCCTCGTGTTTCTCTCTCCTAGCTTCACCTTGAAGTATGTTTACGGCGTCCTCAAGCATATATTTTGCCAGCTCTTGAGTTGCAATAGTCGAATATATTACTCCTCTAAAACCATCTTTAACAAGTTTTGGAATTCTCCCAATGTGATCAATGTGAGCATGAGTAATAAATAAAAAATCCATCTCAGAGGGATTATATGCGAAAGGTTCATAATTGCTCATCCTGTCCTCTTGTCCTCCCTGAGTTAATCCACAATCAATAAGAAATTTGCTTTCCTCCCCAATCAATCCAAAATTAGCTCCCGTCACTGTTCCAACTCCACTATAAAAATTTATTTTTACTGCCATAGATATTTTTTAGCATACATAAAAGCCATACTAGCTCCAAGTAAGTCCATGATTATGTCCAATAAAGTATCTGGTCCATCTTTTACAATATCTGTAAAACCGACAAAAAGTTCCCACAATTCCCACACAAGCCCCACTATCAAAACTCCCCCCACTGCAACAATAAAAACATTTATCTTATGATTTTTATGAAATGGCTCCCACTCGTAGATATATAAAGAAAATAAAATAATAAGCCCTATCAATCCACCTCCCAGAAAATGCATAACAATATCAAACCATGAGATTGTGTAGTATAGATAAAAAGAAAGTGCAGCTTTGTGAAGCAATGCCACTATTACTGAAAGTGTGACTATTTCCCAAAAAAGTGGTTTTTTATATATCATAAAATACATTATATCAGAATATTAATAAGAAAATTTTAAAGTAAAAAACCGACATAAAGTCGGTCTCTTAATAGGTTTGGATATAAGCCTAGCTGATGCCAGGTGGGTACTGCTAGAAACATACCAAGATACATTTCTAAAACAGATAACCCTTTTAAATCGAAAGATCTAGATAATACCCAAACCTACACCTATTATACACCCGAAATATTATTTTGAAAAATTGACTATTTAATCCCTATTGTTACTATCAATATGAAATCAAGATCCCCTAATTACCAATGAAAAAGGATAGTAAAGTTGTTCTTAGAAGTGGTTTTTCAGGACCAGTAGAGACAGTATCCTTTGATGGAGTACATCTACACAAAGATGCGAAAATATGCCTGATGGTCACGATTCCTGAAAAAAGATGTGGCAATGGTTGTTTTAGAGACCGGTGTGTACACGTATCCCCTGCCCTATATCACGATGGATTTTATCCAACTATCATAGAGAGAAGGGTTGGATACAATCAACAAGGTGACGTTTCTGGAGTATGCATAAAAGAAAAACATGTTCCCAGGCGACAATCCCTAGATCCAAGTGTATGCTTCAACATTTTAAAGCCAGGGACTAAGCCAGATCCAGTCTGTACTTTTCTGGCTCACATTCTTGCCGAAGAGGCTCTTGTTGAGTTTAGAAATTGTGAAAGGCAGTCTTACTCGTATGTCACGATGTCTCTGTTTACAAGAAATACAGACAAGCTTGTGATCAATATCATCAGAAATTACTGGATACCTCTGATGTTCAGGCCCGAATACAAAAAACCATAATACCTCGCATCACTGCGGGTATTTTTATTTTTAAATTTACTCCTTAGTCCGCAAAATTTATTCCAAAATCCCATCCAAATTCACATCATACAAAATCTGCTCTTGTACCAGTCTATAAGCAATGATTTCTTCTTTTTCAAACCAATGCTTTATTTCCCTCTCCGCTTCCTCTGGAGTTCCCGATGCATGCACCAAGTTTCGCACCGACCTCTCGTCAGTATCTGCCAAATCATAAGAATCAATAACAAAATCTCCGCGAATAGTCCCAACGTCTGATGTTCGAGGCTCTGTCCCGCCTACTATCTTTCGCGCAACGCTCACAGCATGGGCACCTTGCCAAACCATCGCTATAACAGGCCCACTTTTTATATACTTCACTAATTTTTCTAAAATAACTTTCCCCGCTTCGAGAGGATCGTCATATGGAGGATTTTTCCCTTGTGCTTCATATGCTGAGATAGATTTCTCCCCCACATTTTTCAACCAAGTCGGCTCAAGCATGTAGTGCTTTTTTGCATGCTCTTCTGAGGAAACAAGCATCTTTAATCCGACTAGTTTCAAGCCGGTCCTCTCGATCCTCTTTACAACCTCACCTATCAAACTTCTCTGCACGCCATCCGGCTTCACCAAAACTAAAGTCTGCTCGTCTTTGTGTTTTTTCATGAAGTGATTATATCATCAAGTGATATTTGGGCTAAATGTCGAAATATTGTAATCCATTTTAGCCTTATTCTGAGCCGTATTTTATCATATATACTTGACTTTTTGTGTGTTTATGCTATACTATATAAGTAAAGTTCATTCACACATTTAGACTATAGAAGAAAATGCACAAATATTACATTTTTTGGTGGGCAAATATCGATAAAGGATTTGCAAATGGGACTTTTAACATCGAACGCGATGACCCAATAACAAACCTGGCAGAAGTCGAAGCCATTCAAGAATTGCTTCGAAAAGAAGTTGACCGGCCCACGGCGACAATTATGAGCTGGTCCAAGTTTGAGGACCAAGAATAATCGAAAAGACCTTAGTAAGTCTTGGCTAAACTACTACAAAAACCCGGTATCAGAAATGATACGCGGGTTTTTCTTTTTAATAAAAATTTCACTTCTTAAAAAACTCAATTCAAGCTCAATCTAAAAATCAGTCTCAAATTAAATCTCAAACAAAAAATAAAGCCGAACCTAAAACCTCGTCAAAATCTCCGGCCCCTTCTCCGTAATCACCACCGTATGTTCAAACTGCGCAGAAAGCGTCCCGTCGCTTGTCTTGTATGTATAACCATCTTTTTTATCCAAACTAATCCTTCCGTCCCCTGCGCTAAACATCGGCTCGATAGCAAGCACCATCCCAGCTTCTAGCACGTCCCCTGTCCCCTTTCTCCCTTCGTTTGGCACATATGGATCCTCGTGAATCTTGTACCCTACACCATGCCCTGAAAGTCCTTCTATCACTGTCAGTCCTGCATGAATTGCTTGGCGCTCAATCGCCGCACTTATGTCTCCGACTCTGTTTCCGACTCGAGCTTCTTTTATTCCACTTTGGAGCGCCTCCCGGGTAACCTGCAAAAGCCGTTTAGCTTCGGCCGATATCTCACCCACCGCAAAAGTCCGCGCATGATCAGTAATAAGCCCTTCATGAGTCAACCCAAGGTCTAAAGTAATAATATCTCCTTCTTTTAAAATTTTAGGGTCTTCGTTGGGGATTCCATGCACTATTTCGTCGTTCAAACACACACACAATGCCGCTGGAAACGGCCGTTTTGCGCTCTCAGGAGTATAATTAAGAAAAGATGGTATATCTCCATATTCTTTGATTAAACGTCGTGCTTCGTCCTCAAATACATCAGTAGAAACCCCTGGTTTAATGAGTTTAGATAGTTTTTCGATTATAGTCCCGAGTCGCTTTCCTCCTTCTCGAAGGAGCTCTATTTCCTCGGGTGTTTTCTTGGTTATCATGCTTTTACATTAGCACATTTAAAGAGGAATTGAAGTTATTGTGATATTTAAATACCAATATTATCTAGAATATCCTGATAAACATCCTCAACAGAACGCTCGCCGTTTATCTCAACAAATCTATAATCTTGATGCGTCTTATAAAAATCAAGCACGGGCATTACATCAGTATCAAACCATTCCAATCTCTTTGCCACAGAATCCTCATGCGAATCATCTTCTCTTTTTTTAGAAGAATCATTACTGTGTCTTTCTTTAATTCTCTCAAGAGACCACTCTTTTGAAACATTCAGATATACGATTATAGGATTTTCCCTTTTGAAAAATTGTAATGCCTCATCCAAAACTCTTGCTTCAGAAAGTCTTCTTGGAGTTCCGTCTATTATTACGTGCTTATTTTCATCTATCTGATCTATAAAAAGACTTGTCCAAGCCCACACAGACAAAAAAGATGGCTGGAGCTCTCCTGTATCATTCACCTTTCGAGCAAGCTTGCTTGCATAATTTGTGCCTTTTATAAAATCCCTAAACTTAGGACCAGACTCCATGTGAAAAATATCCCTATCATCTTTTTCATTTATGTATTCTATGAGCTTATTTATCTGCGTACCCTTTCCTCCTCCTGAACGAGATATAAAAATAATTGTCTGTAATTTCATATTTAAATTGTATCAGAGTGGGAGTGTAAATTAAATAAAAAGACACAAGTTACTTCTCCGTCGCAGGTCCTCAGCTACGCTTATGTCAAGAGAATTTTTCTACGAAAAATTTCATTGACAACGCTTGCTTGCGGGGCGACATCGAAGTAACTTGTGTCTTTTTATTTAATTTACACTCTAGCTTTGATTAAGCCTTTAGCTTTTCAGCATCATCTTTTGAAAGAAACTTAAACATATTTCCTCCACATTGCTCACATTGCCCTTTAGCTGAGAAACGATTATTTTTCTCTTCTACTTTAACGTCTTTCATAACATGCATTGTCGGCTTGTTGTTGTCATCTCGACATTTCATACAAAGTCCTTTAATTTCCATATTTCTATTTTTAATTATTAAAATTACCCTTATATTATAACCTAAAATGAGAAAGTGTAATACAAAAAGTATTATTAATTAGTACTCCCTCATTGAAATCTGAGAATCCACTTTCTTCAATAGATCAATAATCACAGACACCGCAATCAAAAGCGCAGTTCCTCCAATAGTTAGAGTAGTGATACCTGATATACCCTGAACGATAATAGGCAAAACAGCGATTCCTCCAAGGAATGATGCTCCAACAAGTGTGATTCGAGTCAAAACATTTCCAATATGCTTACTAGTTGCTTCTCCTGGTCGAACTCCTGGAATAAAAGCGCCGTTTCTTTGAAGATTCTTTGAAATTGAATCTGGATCAAAAGTTACAGCAGTATAGAAATAAGTGAATGAAAATACTAATAGGAAGTATGTGATTCCGTAATACCATTGATTTGATACAAAAGCAGTGAACCATCTTGAAATTGATTCGATTGTAGGATTTCCTAATACTGTTAGAAACCTAAGAACCATCTGAGGCAGAAGAAGTATCGAGAGTGCGAAAATAATTGGAATAACTCCTGCTTGATTTACCCTAAGTGGAATATATGTAGAAGATCCTCCGTATACCTTGTTTCCTCTAACTTGCTTTGCATAAGTAACAGGGATTGGTCTTTCTGCTTCTGTAATAATTACAACACCCAAAATAATAACAAATGCCAAAAATACAAAAGAGATGTAAGTTGGAATCATAGAAGGATCATATGAAAACAATAGTTGCTGTATAGCATTTGGAAGTCCTGCAACGATACCGGAGAAGATTATGAGAGAAACGCCGTTTCCAATACCAAATTCTGAAATAAGCTCTCCAATCCACATCAACAACAATGACCCTGCAGTCACTACAAGCAAACTAGATACTAGTTCTAAGCTTGATAGAGAGGTAATAATTCCTTGTTGTTGAAACAAGATAAGGAAACTAAAACCTTGAACCACAGCAAGAGGAACAGTAAGTAGTCTTGAAAATTGCATAAACTTTCGTCTTCCTGCTTCCCCATCTTCTTGGTACATTGCTTTTAATTTTGGAGACATCATTGTCATCAATTGCATGATGATTGAGGCTGTAATATAAGGACCGACTCCAAGCATAACAATAGAAAGTCCGGATAGACCTCCTCCAGAGAAAATGTTTAGTAGACCAAAGAATTGATTACTTGAGAAAAATTGATTAAGAGCCGCTGTATCAATTCCTGGAATTGGAATAGAAGCCAAAAGTCTAAAAACTAAAAGTGCTCCTAGAACAAACAATACCTTCTTTCTAAGCGATGAGTCCTTTAAAACTAATCGCATTTTTGATGTGAATTCTTTTATCATATTAATTACGCTTTAATTGTACCACCAATAGCTTGTATTTTCTCTGCTGCAGTCTTTGATACAAGACATTTCTCAAATGTAAACTTCTTTGTAAGTTCACCAGTATTTAAAATCTTCACTGAAGGGAATTTTCCTCCAACCTTTCGAATCAATGCTTTTTCATATAGAGCTGTTGGGTTGATTACAGCACCTGTTTCAAAGTTTGTTTCAATTTCTCCAAGATTAACAACTTGATTTGAAACTTGAATAGTCTTTAGGCCATTAACACCACGTCCACGCAACTTTGGAAGCTTTTTAATGATATCTCGCATCTCAGGTCGAATTCGGTGTCCTGCTCGTGCTTTTTGTCCCTTTGTTCCACGTCCAGATGTTTTACCACGCTTTCCACCACGTCCAACAGACATTTTACGAGCTCGAGTTGTTTTACTTTTTATTTCGTGTCTTTGCATAATATTATTTTACAGTTTCTACAACTTTTACTTCTGATTTCTTTTTCTTTGAAACATAAGGAGTCTTTAGAGATTCCAGAGCTTTAATAGTTGCTTTTGCAATATTTAATTTATTTTTTGTTCCACAAAGAATCTTTCCGTTGATGTGATGAATACCAGCAAGTTCAGCAATGTCTCTAACAGCACTACCTGCAATAATTCCACGTCCAGGAGCTGGCATTAGTTTTACAACACCGCTACAGTATTTTGCACCAACTTCATGAGGAATAGACATTTCAGGAGTAGTTTTTACTGTGATCATGTTTTTCTTTGCAGATGAAACAGCCTTTTCAATAGCGAGAGCTGTATCTCCAGCTTTTCCAGTACCAACTCCAATTCGTCCCTTTTTATCTCCAATAACCATAGCAACACTGAAACTAAATCTTCGTCCTCCAGATGAAACTCGAGTTACACGTCTAAGACTGATGATTCTTTGATCAAATTCTTGTCTTTGTCTTGGTCGTCGACTTGTTTGTCTTCGATTCTTTTTGAAATCTCGCCCACCAGATCTTGTATCATTTCCTGCTTCAGGATTTGCAGATGCTGAAGTAGTTGCTTCAGGTGTAACCTTGTTTTCTACTGCTGTATCCTTTTGTGTTGTTTCGTCTGTCATATGATTGTTGTTTGGAATACTAACTTATTTCTACTAAAAGGTTAAGCCTCCTTCTCGAGCACTGTCTGCAAGAGCTTTTACTATACCTGTATAGATAAATCCTCCTCTATCAAATACCACCTCTGTGATATTCTTTTCTTTTGCAATATCAGCAATCTTTTTTCCAACTTTAATAGATCTATCTGTTAGAGTCTTCCCTTCTTGTTTTCTTGAATCAGAACATCCGATTGTTGTTCCTGTAGTATCGTCGATAAGCTGAGCGTATACGTAACGATTTGATTTAAATACAGCAAGACGAGGCTTAGTAGGAGTTCCACTAATTCTTGATCTGATTCTTTTATGTCGGCGATTGCGTCCTAATATTTTAGTATTCATATGATTTTATTATACGGCCTTCTTACCTTCCTTACGTCTGATGTATTCACCAACATAATGAATTCCTTTACCTTTATAAGGTTCTGGTTTTTTGTTAGCTCTTATTTTTGCTGAAAATTCACCTACCATTTCTTTATCTATTCCAGAAACAGTTATTAAGTTTTTTTCTACAGTTACTGTAAGACCTTCTGGTACTGGCATTTCTACTTGGTGAGAAAAACCAACATTCAATACAAGTGTTGTTCCTTTCATTTCTGCTCGGTAACCAACTCCTTCTATTTCTAGTTTCTTTTCATATTTTTCATTTACTCCCTTAATCATGTTTATGATATGAGATGCGTATGTTCCCCAAAGAGATTTTGAAAGTTTATTGTCTTTTGTAGGATTTAGAGTAACTTTCCCATCTTCTACTTTTATTTCGATAATAGGATTATAAGGTTTTGTAAGTTCTCCAAGTGGACCTTTTACAGTAAAAGAATCATTTGAAACAGTGACTTCTGTCTTTTCTCCAATCTCTATGATTTTTTTACCAATACGTGACATATAATTTTATTACCAAATTTCAAATAGTACTTCCCCTCCAACGTTCTGTTTGATAGCGCTTCTTCCTGACATGATTCCTGCAGGTGTAGAAATAACTTGGATTCCGTAACCATTCTTTACAGGCTTAATATCTTTAAAACCTTTGTACACTCGAGTTGAGAATTTAGAAACCCTTTTTACATTTGTGATTTTTGAAGTTCCGTCTTCTGCATATTGAAGATCAATATCGATGTGCTTTTTGATATCCTTTCCGTGTTTTGCAACATCCTTAACATATCCCTCTTTTTTAAGTACTTCAAGAATAGAAAGACTCATTTTTGTGTAAGGAACACGAACAGAGTCTTTGCTTTGAATTGAAGCATTCTTTAGAGAGATTATTAGGTTTGATACTGGATCGTTTACCATGATGATTTTTTGATACCTGGAATTTGTCCTTCGTTCGCTAGTTCGCGGAAACAAATTCGGCAAAGATCGAAATCTCGCATGTAACCATGCTTTCGACCACACTTGAAACATCTTCGAACTACCCGACTTTTGAATTTCGGTGTTTTTAGACTTCGTGCTATTACTGATTTCTTTGCCATATAATTAAAATAGCTCTTTTGAGCGTTCTGCCATACTAGCAATTTCAAATTAAGATGTCAATAAAAATAAGGTTCTTATACACTGTCTATTTATGTGCATCCTTATACATGCTTATTTTTATAGATAAATAATAAAAAAGAGCCATTATTCATGACTCTTTATGTACTACCAATTAGTACTGGCTTCGCCAACAAATTGACAGTCGACCTTATATCCCTCGTGGACTTCAGGAACCTCATCCTTTCTATCAAAGAATTTGTCTTTTATCCTTATGACAATTACGTAATCATTATCAATCTTGTTTACACTGTGACCACGAAACTCAAAGCCTTTATTTCCGAGAGACTTAAGTAGTCGCCCTTTTGCCTTGTTAGCTTTGCGTCTAAGCCTCTCGGCCTCTTGTCTCTTTCGATCTATCTCGATGACCTGCGGTCTTGATTGTCTTCTATAATCCTCTGACATGTACTATATATTGGGTTTTCTGGTTCAGATAAAACTTTACATAAACTTATACTTCAAGTCAAAGTCTTTAATAAATAAAAATCACTAGTTTTTGATACTAGTGATTTTTACTTAAATAATTGAGCTTATTATTTATCTTCTTTCTTAAATGGAAAACCTAAATAATCCAAAAATGCTTTTGCTTCTTTCTTGTTCTTGCAAGAAGTAACAATAGTGATAGACATTCCGAATACATCTTTCAAATCTTCTTCTGAAGTCTCAGGAAAGATAGTGTTGTCAGTAATACCGATTGTATAATTCCCCATTTCATCTATAACTGTCTTTAGACCTCTAAAGTCTCTTGTTCTAGGTATAGCAACATTTATAAGCTTATCAACGAAACCTTCCATTCGAGCACCTCTAAGTGTTACTTGAAAAGCAGAAAGCTGACCTTCTCGCACCTTGAATTGAGCAATAGATTTTTTAGCAATTCTTCGAGCAGCTTTTTGACCTGTAATAAGAGCCAACTTTTCTGGAATAAGAGCAATTTTTCTTTTATCAGAAAGGATTCTTCCGACTCCTGTATTTATTACAACCTTCTCGATTTTTGGAGATTGCATTACATTAGTCCATCCAAAATTCTCTTTGAGTTCTTTAAAAGCTTTATTTTGTTTTTCTTTTACTGTTTCCATAATATTTATATTTTTTGACCGCTTCTTTGTGCGATACGTACTTTTTTACCTCCTTCTGTCTTGTAGTTTATTCGAGTTGCTTTATTAGACTTTGGATCTATCAGGGCTACGTTTGAAGCGTCAGTTGGTGCAGGAAGTTCTATAACTTCACCACTTTTACCTTGTTGTCGAGACTTTTGGTGCTTCTTTAGGATGTTTATTCCTTCAACAACCACCTTACCAGTACTAGGAAAAGCTTTCAAGACCTTACCTTTCTTACCTTTGTCTTTCCCTGAAAGCATTATTACGTTGTCGCCTGTTTTTATTTTCATAATATTTAAATAACCTCTGGTGCTAAAGAAATAATCTTTTGAAATCCCATTTCCCCAAGCTCTCGTGGAACAGGTCCAAAAACTCGGTTTGCAATAGGTTCTTTTTTATCTTTGTCAATAACAATCACTGAGTTCTCATCAAATCGGATGTAAGAACCGTCCTTTCGTCTAAAAGCTTTTTTCTGTCTTACAACAACCCCTCTAAGAACGTCCTTTCTCTTTACTTGCTTTCGAGGCTCTGCTTTTTGCACAGAAAATACCACAATGTCTCCGATCTGAGCATATCTTTTTTTAGAATGACCCAAAACTTTAAAGATTCTTCCGATCTTTGCTCCTGAGTTATCTGTAATTGTTACTAGTGATTGTGTTTGTAACATAAGCCTATTTGGTATTTATTAAACGAAAATGCTTGTCTTTTGAAATTGGTCGGCATTCTTGTATTGAAACTTTTTCTCCAATCTTTTTTGTATTTCCAGCATCATGTGCCTTGTACTTTTTCTTTGCTTTAATAAACTTTCCGTACTTTGGGTGTTTGAAGTATCTTTCAACAGATACAACAATTGTATCTTGCATTTTATCAGATGTTACAACACCTTGTAGGATTTTTCCCTTTGGAGATGTTTCTTCTTTTGTTTCAGGTGTTTTAGCCATTTTAGTATTATACTCGTGTTTGTAACTCTGTTAAAATCCGTGCAATATCTTTCTTAAGGTTTTTTCCTTCTTTACTATTTCTAGTTTTTGAGCCAGAAAGACCAAATCGAAAATCTCTAAGACCTGCTCGCTTTTCTTTCAAATCTTTTTGAAGATCTTTTTCGCTTTTCTTTTGTATCTTATTTTCTGACATAATGATTTCCTACCCTATCAAAATTATTGCCTAACCACAACCTTTGTCTTTACAGGAAGCTTTGTACCAGCTTTTCGAAGTGCTTCTCTTGCAACATCTTCTGGAACTCCATCTATTTCAAATAGAATACGTCCAGGATGAACTTCGAATTCATATCCTTGTAAATCTCCCTTTCCCTTACCCATCTTTACTTCAGATGGCTTCTTTGTATAAGGTCTATCTGGAAAAACACGGATCCAAGAACGTCCTATTTTACCCATATGACGACTCATGGCACGTCGAGCAGCTTCGATTTGATTTGATCGAATTCTCTTTGATGTTGTAGCCTTAAGACCAAATTGTCCAAAAGCAATTGTAATACCGCGAGTATCTGGGCGTGTATTTTTAGCTTCAGACTGTCGTCCTGTTTGCCATTTTCTGTGTTTTACTTTTTTAGGGAATAACATGATTGTTTGTTTAATAACTTCTCCGGGTATCCAAACCCTTTCTTTACATTCATATCATGACTGCAAAGAAAGGGTTTGGATTGGGATTATTTCTTGGTATTGTTCTCTTCAAAAACTTCTCCTCTGTAGATCCAAACTTTTATACCTAGATCTCCCTGTGGGATTTTAGCTCTGATTCTAGCAAAATCGATATCTGCTCGGAAAGTCTGAAGTGGGATTCTTCCCTTCTTTAGAGTTTCTGTTCGGGCCATATCAGCTCCGTTAAGTCTTCCTCCGAGTCTTACTCTAACTCCTTCAACATCTCTATTTGCCATTACCTTTTCTACAGTTTGCTTTAGAACTCTTCTAAAAGGCATTCGCTTTTCAAGTTGTTCTTTTATCATAAGACCTACAATCTTTGCTGATGTCTCAGGTGATCTCACTTCTTCGATATCCATTTTTAAATCTACATTTGCATCAAAAACTCCCTTTTTCTTCATGAAAGATACTAAATTCTTTTTTAGTTTTTCTGAACCTTCACCTGAACGTCCAATGATCATTCCTGGTCGAGAAGTCTTGATAATAATTCTAAGAACTTTATCGCTTCTTTCAATCTCAACACCATCTACATAAAAATCAGCTAATTGCTTTTCAATGAAACCTCGTATTAAAACATCTCCCTTTAGATACTCTTTGTATTTTTTATCAACACCAAACCATCTAGATTTCCAATCCTTGATAATTCCTAGTCTATGTGAATATGGGTGAACGGTGTGTGACATAATAATTATTTATTAGTAGTTTTAGTTTTTGTAGGCTTTTTTACGGCTTTTTTGTCTGAAGTTTTTGCAACCTTCTTTACTGCTTCCTTTTTAGGAGCTTTTTCTTCTTTTGCTGTCTTTTCCTCAACAATAACCTTATCAGAAGAACCCTTTTCTCCCAACACAATCTTTATATGACTTGTTCGCTTTCGTATTGTTGCAGCACTTCCTCTTGCTCTAGCTCTCCATCTTTTTAGAGTAGTTCCTTCGTTAACTGCAACTTCTTTAACAAACAATGAGCTTATTTCTAAACCATGATTGTGTTTTGCATTAGCAATTGCAGATTCTAGAACTTTTTTAAATACTTTAGCGGCTCTTTTTGGTGTAAAAGCTAGTATCGTAACAGCATCTTCTGCTTTCTTTCCACGAATAACGTCTGCCAATAGGCGAACTTTTCGAGGTGATTGTCTATAATTTTTTAGGAATGCTGTAGACATAGTAATTATTTTTTAGAATCAGCTGATGCTTTAGCAGCTTTAGCAGCTGCGATTTCACTCTCTTTCTTGGCTTGATCAAGTTCTTTCTGCATCTTTCCTCCGTGTCTTCGGAAAATCTTTGTTGGAGAAAATTCACCAAGTCTGTGACCAACCATTTCTTCAGTAACAAGAACGTCAGTATGAACCTTTCCATTGTGAACACCAAAAGTGAAACCTACCATCTCTGGAGAGATTTGACTGTTTCTAGCCCAAGTCTTAATAGACCCAGTTTCTATTGGTTTTTTCCCCTCTATCTTCTTTAGAAGCTTTGGGTCAATGTATGGTCCTTTTTTAAGTGATCGTGTCATATATAAGTGTTACTTCAAAACAAAAAGCCCCTACGAGCTGTTCAAGCAATACTAATAGAAATGGTATTGAAAGTCAAGAAAATATACCCTTAATTCATAATAAGTATTTTTTCTGATACAATCACATGACAATGAGCGATAAAAATAGCATGAAATACAAGACTGAATGGGATTTAGAGCACCTATACAAATCCCCTACTGATCCACAAATAGATAAAGATATAGCCAAGGTAGAAAAGGAAATAAAAATTTTTGTAAACAAATACTCTAAGAATGAGGAGTATTTAAAAGACCCTAAGGCACTAAGAGAGGCTTTTGATATAGAAGAAAAAATTGGAACACTTCCAGGTTCGGTCAAACCCATTAGATACCTTTATCTATTGAAAGATTCTGGGGATACTTCTCCTATCATAGACAAACAAATGAACTTACTAATAAACAGGCTGACAAAGCTTGGAAATACTACTTTATTTTTCAATCTAAAACTTGGAAAAGTAAGCAAAGAAATTCAAAAGAAATTCATAAATTCAGATGAATTAAAACCTTATAAATATCAACTTAAAAAATTCTTTGAAACAAGCAAGTACGATTTGAGTGAGCCGGAAGAAAAGATTTTTAATTTACTTAGCAATCCAAGTGCTGGGATGTGGATTGATGGAGTTGAAAAATCTTTAAACAAAAAGACTGTTTTGCATAAAGGGAAAGAAATACCTTTGCCTGAAGCATTTGGTATTTATTCTGATCTACCTACAAAAGATAGACGTGAGCTTTTTAGCAAGATAATGCTTAAACAAAAAGAATTAGGAGATTTTGCGGAAAGTGAAATAAATGCATTATTTACCAAGAAAAAAATCTCGGATGAATTGAGAGGCTTAAAAAAGCCTTATACTGCAACACTATTGAGTCATGAAACTGAAGAAAAACAAGTGGAAGCTTTTGTTGAACTTATTACAAAAAACTTCCCTGTCGCACACTCTTTCTATGAATTAAAGAAGAAAATATTAGGACTGGAGAAATTAACATATGCAGATCGTGCAGCAAAAATTGGAAAAATAAATAGAAAATTTGATTTTGAAACTTCTTCTGAAATCCTACTAGAAGCCTTTGGTAAAGTTGATAAGCAATTTGAAGATATTCTAAAGAGTTATCTTGATAATGGACAAATAGATGTTTTTCCTAAGAAAGGCAAAACTGGCGGAGCATACTGCTCTAGTGAATCGACTCTACCGACAATGGTTCTCTTGAATCACACAAATGATTTTAATTCCGTCACAACTTTTGCTCATGAAATGGGACATGCAATACACTCTGAGCTTTCTTCTACTCAACCATATCACTATCAAGGATACTCTACTGCTGTAGCCGAGACTGCTAGTACTTTTTTTGAGAACTTTGTATTTGAGGCTTTATTTGAAAAATTATCTGACAAAGAAAAAATAGTTGCTCTTCACGACAAGATCCAAGGTGCGATTGCTACTATTTTTAGACAAGTGGCTGTATTTAATTTTGAACTAGAATTACATAATACTATTCGAGAACATGGATATGTTGATCAGGATGAGATTGTAGAGATGATGAATAAGCATATGCAATCTTACACTGGAAAATCTATGGAATTTTCTCCTCTTGATGGATACTTTTTTGTAGGATGGTCTCATATACGTCGCCCTTTCTATGTTTATAGTTATGCTTTTGGAGAGCTGATTAGCTCTGCACTTTATGCTGAATATACAAAAAATCCAGAGTATATTTCTAAAGTTAAGAATTTTCTAAAAGCTGGTAGCTCAAAGAGTCCTTATAATATTTTCAAAGATACTGGTATTGATATAAATGATATGGAGTTCTTTAAGAAAGGGATTGATTTGATTAAAAAGGATATTGCCAGATTGAAAGATTTGACTAAATAGTCTTTTGGTGCTTTTATTGTTGTGAATGAGTGAAAAATCAATATCAAAAGTCGGCTCACCTCTTGAGGTGAAAGAACAAATTAAAGAGCTCTTGCAGACTAAAAGAATCAGGATTGTCGTACAAGAGTATCCTGAAACACACGTCATTACTGATGATCTCCAAGTGGTGCAAATCATTAACCCTACCCATTTTATAACCTATCAAGGTATTCCGGTTCTTCGGATCAATCATGGATGGCACGATCTTGAAAGAGTCTTTGTAAAAGAAGACAAATGCACATCCCTAGTGATACATCAACATCAAACAATAGAGAGCGCTCTGTGGTATATGGTAATCCTTACAATGGAAATACTTGATTCAGAAGCACCTAGAGAAGATGTTGCCAAAATCGCAGAGACATTAACCAAAGATCCTGATTACATTGAGGAGATGATGTACCTGTTGGCAGATAATGCAGAGATTGATGGAAATCTATCCGACACTCTACCACTATCTCGGCTAATATTGTCGAGTCAACAAATCGCCTAATTAAAGGCGATTTTTTATTTGAAAAAGCCCCGCGCGGAGCGCGGGGCTTTTTCTTTTTTGTACTTCCTCTACTATTTATTATCTCTTTGTCTTTCTTCGAGAAACAATCATCTTGTTTGAGTATTTCTTTGGTGTTCGAGTCTTTACACCATATGCAAGCTTTCCTTCTCGAGTCTTTGGACCTCTTCGAAGTGAAATACCTTGTCGTCCTTCTCCACCTCCGTGAGGGTGATCTACTGCGTTCATAGCACTACCTCGTACAGTTGGTCTAATTCCCATGTGTCGTGAGCGTCCAGCTTTACCAATGTTTCGTAGTTTGTGTTCTTCATTTGAAACTTCTCCCATTGATGCCCATGCTGTTGAAATAACTTTTCTGATTTCAGAAGATGGCATTTTAAGTTGTGTAATTCCAAGATCAACGTCTTGAGCAACAACTTCAGCATAACTTCCTGCAGAACGAATCATCTTTGCTCCGTTACCAGGTTTTAGCTCGATATTGTAAATAAAAGATCCTACTGGTATTTTTGAAAGTGGCATTCGGTTTCCTGTAACAGGCTTTGCATTCTCACTAACGATAAATGTATCCCCTACTTTCATCTTTTGTGGGACGATAATATATCGTCTTGCTCCATCAGCATAAAGTGCTAGTGCAATAAAACCAGTTCGGAATGGATCGTATTCGATAGTTTCAATCTTTGCTGGAATGTCTTTTTTATCATATTTAAAGTCGACAGTTCTATACAATTTCTTGTGTCCTGCTCCTTTGTGTCGAGTAGTAATACGACCTTGATTGTTTCTTCCAACAGACCTTTTAATACCTCTTGTTAGAGATTTTAGTGGTTTTGATGCAGTCAAAGACTTCTTGTAGCTTACTACTGTCATTCCTCTTTGTCCTGCTGATGTTGGTTTATATTTTTTCATGATATTTTTTATACAAATTGAATTTGATCACCTTTCTTAAGATAAATATAAGCTTTCTTCCCCCCTCCCTTTGAACCTTTACGTCCTTTTGTGAAAAGTGGCTTCTTTGAAACTCTTGTAATATTTACACTTACAGGCTTTACCTTGTAAAGTTCCTCTATTGCAGACATTACGTCTTTCTTATTTGCTCTTTCGTGAATATTAAATATATACGCATTAGCTTTTTCTGCAACATATGCAGCCTTTTCTGTAATATGAGGCTTTTGTAGAACCCAAGAAAAATCAGAATCTAATACGATAACTTTTTTTGCTTCTGTATTAGAAACTTCCTTAGATACAGTATCTTTCTCTACAACTTCTTTTTCTTTTTTTGTTCCAAAAAGTGCCATGATATTATTTTATTTTAGTCTGAAGAAATTCTAGAGTCTTCTCAGGATTTTCAATAATAAGATATTTGTGATTAACGATGTCTATTAGGTCGATATCGTTTATTGTATTTAATTTTATATTTCCAAAGTTTCGGAAACTTCTGAAAGAAATAGGATTGTATTCACCTGTAGCAATAACTGCTGCATTCTTTCTTTTTGTTGCAAGAGTTTCGCAACCCTTGACTGTTGAAAGTGATTTTAGGACCTCTTTTGCATCTTTTGTCTTTGGTGCGTCAAATGAAAGTGCGTCTACGAAAATAATTTCTCCGTCACGAACCTTCTTAGAAAGAATAGTATTTAGAGCTTTTACCTTCATTTTTCTATTTATTTTCTTTGAATAGTCTTTTTCATTTCGTGGTCCGAAAGTAACACCTCCACCTACCCAAATAGGAGATCGTCTTGATCCGTGTCGAGCACGTCCAGTACCTTTTTGCTTCCAAGGTTTTTTTCCACCACCACTAACATCGCTTCTATCTTTTGTGTGTGCACTTCCTTGTCTCTTGTTACTTTCTAGAGAAACAACAACTTGATGAACAAGATCACCGTTCCATGGCAAATCAAAAACAGATTCTGGTAGATCTACCTTTTTAACTTCTTTTCCTTTTGTATCGTATACTGACGCTTTCATGTTATTTTTTATCCTTTTATTTCAACAAAAGTACCTCTTCTACCAGGAACTGAACCTGAAACTAGAATTTCTCCTGTTTCTGGAATGATATCCACAATAGTATGTGGTTCGGTAACTCGGTCTGTACCCATTCTTCCGCCCATTCTTGTACCTTTAAACACTCTTTGGACTCCACCATTACCGATTGAACCTGGCTCTCTTTCTGAGTGCTTATTACCGTGAGATCGTCTTCCTCCTGCAAAACCGTGTCTTTTTACAACACCTTGGAAACCTTTTCCTTTTGAGATTGAAGATGTTCGAATCTTTTGTCCTTTTTCAAAGACTGAAAGGTCAATAGTATCTCCTACTGAAACCTCTACTCCATCTTCTAGTTCATATTCTCGGATAATTGCGAATGATTGTCCTTTTGAATGACCTTTTACAGCCTTAGATACTTTCTTTTCGCTTTTCTTCCCAAAACCTACCTGGACAGCCTTATAACCATCTCTGTCTTCTGTCTTTACTTGTGTAACTACAACAGGACCGGCCTTTATAACTGTTACAGGAAATACAACACCTTCTTCGTTGAAGATTTGAGTCATGTGTTGTTTTGTTCCGATGATGTATTTCATATTTATTTTGAGCCGTTATACTAACGTATATCGTCTTAAATGACAAGTCATTTTGTACTTATTCCATAAAATGACGGAATATTCCGCCATTTTATAGAGATTTAGATCATTTTTACGTCTATATTTACCCCTGAAGGTAGATTTAAGTTTGTAAGAGCTTCAATTACTTTTGCATCTGGATTAATGATATCGATTAGTCGTTTGTGAGTTCGCATTTCAAATTGTTCTCGCGCATCTTTATAAACGAACGATGAACGGTTAACCGTATACTTTCTTTTCTCCGTAGGCAAAGGTATTGGACCACTGATTTCTGCGTCAAATCGACGCGCTGTATCAATGATTTGCTTTACTGAAGTATCAAGAATTTTATGCTCGTAAGCACGCACTCTGATTCTTAGTCGAGCACCTTGCTCTTTTTTTTCTGCTTTTTTTGTAGCCATAATTTAGTTAGTTGTCCCAGGCTCCTAATGCCGAGTCTAGTCCGTTTTTGCGGACCAAACTCAGCATTAGGATTACGCCATGATGAGCGTGTTATGTTCCTTAGAACATAGACTGGGTATCCTAATGTTTAAGTTATTAATTAAGCGATGATCTTTGTAACAACTCCAGCTCCAACAGTTCTACCTCCTTCTCGAATAGCAAATCGTGTTTGATCTTCAAGTGCAACTGGTGCAACAAGCTTTACCTTGAAAGTAACTGTATCTCCTGGCATTACCATTTCAACTCCGTCAGCAAGTGTAACGTCTCCTGTTACGTCTGTAGTTCGGATATAGAATTGAGGCTTGTATCCTGATACGAAAGGAGTGTGTCGTCCACCTTCTTCTTTCTTTAGGATGTATACTTCAGCTTCGAATTCTGTATGTGGTGTAACTGTACCAGTAGCAGCAAGTACTTGACCTCGGTGAATTTCTTCTTTCTTTGTACCTCGTAGAAGAATTCCAGCGTTGTCTCCAGCCATACCTTCTTGAAGTTGTTTGTTGAACATTTCAATTCCAGTAACTGTAGTTTTTGCTGTTGGTTGTAGACCTACAATTTCGATTTCTTGACCAACTTTGATAGTCCCTCTTTCGATTCGTCCTGTAACAACAGTTCCTCGTCCTTCGATTGAGAAGATGTCTTCAACTGGCATAAGGAAAGGCTTATCAGTATCACGTTCTGGAACTGGAATATAAGTATCCATAGCCTCAACAAGTTCAACGATTTTCTTTACCCATTCGTCATCTGCTGATGTAGCTTCAAACGCCTTAAGAGCTGAACCCTTAATAACAGGAGCATTTTTACCGTCAAAACCTTGTTGATCTAGAAGCTCTCGAATTTCTTCTTCTACAAGCTCTAGCATTTCCTCGTCATCAACCATATCAACTTTGTTGATAAATACGATGATCTTTGGTACTCCAACTTGCTTTGCAAGAAGAACGTGCTCACGTGTTTGTGGCATAAGTCCATCTGTTCCAGCAACAACTAGGATAGCACCGTCCATTTGAGCAGCACCTGTAATCATGTTTTTGATGTAGTCGGCGTGACCTGGTGCATCAATGTGAGCATAGTGTCGTGCGTCTGACTCATACTCTTGGTGAGAAAGAGCAATAGTAATACCTCGC
>Ga0213866_10000049_pt1 | contig 96491 bp, 141 predicted proteins | sample PICome_11_FD_160079 | JGI IMG/M metagenome (GOLD analysis project Ga0213866, IMG submission 160079) | Coastal seawater microbial communities near Pivers Island, North Carolina, United States - PICO284 | ecosystem: Environmental > Aquatic > Marine > Coastal | place: USA: North Carolina... | reverse complement strand
ATATCTTTGGACCAAGTGCGTTTGATGCAGCTGATGCTGCTATAACCGCAGGCGCTGGTGGTGGTGCTGATGTAAGTAGTTGGGGAACACTAGAAGATGTTGGTTCAGCAACTGATGCGGCAGAAGGCACATCAGAACCTACAGTAACAAGCACAAGTGCTCCTACTACAACATATGGTGCTTGGGGTGCGTGGGCACACGATACAGACTTACCTGTACTAACACAATCACAAACCACACACGATTCAAGTGTAGCAGTAGGTGTGCAAACTATTGATAGAGAAACAACTACAATTGTTACTACACCAGAAGAGCGCACAAGAACAGCAACTACAACAGTGGTTGATACTTACAGTGACGGCAGCACAGTTACAAGAACAACTGGCACTGCTACAGAAACAGAAACTCGCAATAACGCAGTTTCCACTGTTACTGATCCAGGTGCATTTACAGGACGTATGGATCAAGTGGATCAAATGCTAGGACTAAATGCACACAGAAACTTAGGCATTGGAAATGGTATTAGTGGTAGTAGAATATCACATGATATGGGCAATGGTTACAGTGCAGAATCACAAGTGCTGAGTTTAGGTGGTGAGCTTATCGCAGAAAATGGTCTAAGACTAGGTGCTGGATATAACCGTGTAAACACAGACTTGACAGGCACAGACAGCAGTGGCACAATGGAAAGCAATGTTATCAGTGTAGAAGCAGGCAAGCACATTGATGGACGTGATATCACTGTTACTGGTAATGCAAACGTAGCAAATAGCGATATGAGTTACAGCAGAACCATTGGTGACTTTAGTGCAGCAGGCGAAACCAGCGGCCAAGATATGTGGGGCGGTTTAACTGTTGAGAAATCAACAGGACAAGTTCGTCCATTTGCTGGTGTTACAGTAGGTAAGAAATCAACAGATGCATTTGACGAAACAGGTGATGTACAAGCAACACTGAGTCATCTAGCAGTTGATGAAACATATCGTTATGGCACACTAGGCTTTAACTTAGACACAGGTGCATTTACAGCAAGTGTTGCAAAAGACTTTGGTGACAGTGAAGCAATGCGTATAGGTGTTGGCATCAACCGCAACATCAATGAGCGTGTATCAATAGGTGCAAGTGCAAATAGAATCACAGACGGTGACAATACTAGCACAAGACTAAGTGCCGGAATAAAAATCTCGTTTTAAGTGATAGTTTTATGGCCCTCATTGGATAAATACCTTTGAGGGCTATATTATGAAATATTTAATGATCGCTGTTCTCGCGGTGTGGGCAACTTCCGTGGGAGCAAGTGAATCAAACAAAATGGCTAAATGGTGTGTGGATAATACCGCAGACTGGAATGCCGCCGCAAGTTGCCACGCAGAGTATAGACAAAAAGTTCGTGCAGAACAATATGCCGAACTACGAGACTTTCTCAAACACAATCCACGTTACAGAGTACCCGGACAGAGTTTAAATCGCTGTTGGGGCAAACCACGAGAAATGCCATTTGAAAGTGCATATATTAAAGTAGATGATACTGGTTTTGAAGCAGGTGTAAATTACAAAGATACGCTGCCAGCAGGGTGTTATGAAAATGCTCCTTGGGACAACAGGGAGTCAAACAAATGAAATGGCTAATACTTGTTACAATGTTGACTTTTGTTGGACTTGCACTAGTGGTGTATACTCCTTCTAGTAAAACATATTGGGAAGGTGTTGGACCCAGTTGGGATAGGATGCTAAATCCGAATAAATACTCTGAACAGGAGTAGCCAATGAGAAAAGTCGTATTTTCGCCCATATGGAGCCTATTGGTATTGGGCATATTAAGTTATCTATTTTATACAAATCCAAGTTTTATAGAAAGCATACGACTACGATATTTTGACCAACTTATTGTAAATCAACAACCAGTTGAAAACAACATCTACACAGTAGACATAGATGAAGCAACTATAGACGCATATGGACAGTGGCCATTTCCAAGAGGCGATTATGCAGCATTAATAGAAGACCTGTACAACCGTGGTGCAGGTTTAGTTGTTTTTAATGTGCTTATGAGTGAGCCTGACCGTTCGGGTGAAGATCAAATACTAGCAGATACAATGCAGCAACTTCCTGTTATTGTAACCATGTTAGGTGCAGAGGAGAATAAAAATGAACCAATTAATCCTGGCGCTACTATCGTTAACAGTGATTATCTTTATACTATTCCTAGTGTTCCAGGAATCATTGCCAATATCAACGATATCGAGTTTTCAGCATATGGGTCAGGTATTACAAACAGTTGGCCAGAAATAGATGGTGTAACAAGACGCATACCACTAGTGGTTGAATCAGGTGGAACACTGTATCCAAATGTCACAATGGAAGTGTTGCGTGTACTAGCAGGTGATCCCTCGTTCCAAATTAAATTATCACCTATGGGTGTAGACAAACTACGCATACCACAGTTCGGTGTCATACAAACAAGCCCAACTGGTGAAGTGTGGATAGACTGGAGTCAAAAATCAAAATCATACAGCGCAGTAAATTTACCAGATGACTTTGCTGGTGGTATTGTATTTGTAGGACCAACAGCAGCAGGCGTAACACAGCCACTGGCAACAGCAGCAGGCAGCGTGTTTCCACATCAAATACAAGCAGCAATGCTTGGCACAGTTTTTAATGAATCAAATATAAGCAGACATCCCGATGCAGAACAATGGGCTGAACTAGCAGCATTGATAGGTGCAGGTATTCTGTTAATCGCACTCGCCCGATGGACATATGTAGGTATAGCCTTTTTTATTATGTCAGTAGGCGGCTTTATTGGAGTATCTATATATGTATTTAATACGCAAAACATTCTTATTGATGGCGCTACTATCAGTGCTTTCCTCTTGCTCGTGGGTCTCAAACGATACGTGCTTAAATTCCTCGACGAGTTCTTGCAAAAGCAAGCCATTAAAAAACAATTCGAAGGATACGCCAGCCCAGCAGTGGTTAAACTATTACAAGAGTCTCCAGAACTTGTTAAGCGTGGGATAAAGAAAGATGTAAGCATAGTATTCTCAGACTTGCGTGGATTTACACCTCTTGGTGAAAGTTTTGGCGATGATGTGGCAGGACTTACAAGAATAATGAATGGCTATATGGATGCCATTACACAACCTGTGCTAGACGCAGACGGAATGATCATTAAGTATATTGGTGATGCTAGTATGCACATACACAACGCACCTATAGACGATGAAAGACACGCACACACAGCAGTCGACACTGGCTTGAAGATGTTGCGAGCAGTGGAGAAGTTCAATGAAGAAGTCATTATACCAGAAGGAAGGCCGCCTGTTGGTATGGGTGCTGGGATTAATACTGGGCTTGGCTATATTGGTGAAATGGGTAGCACTAAGCGCCATTCTTATGATGTTCTCGGGGATGCTGTCAGCACAGCAGCACGAGTTGAATCCAAATGTAAAGAATACGGATGCTTATTACTTGTGGGAGAAGAAACATACGAACAAACCAAAGACGACTTCTTCTATCTCAAAGTAGATGACTTACAGGTTAAAGGTAAAAGTGTAGGATTAAGTATCTACACAGTATTAGACGATGCAAAGCCAAGTTGGACAGCAACACAAAAACATCATGAACAAATGCACAACTTGTATAGGATGCAGATGTTTGACGAAGCAATACAGCAATGTACATTAATCAAGCGTGGATTTGATGGACAAATGGAAAAATACTATGATATGTGGATTGAACGTTGCGAGTTTATGAAAACACAAAATCTGCCTCAAGATTGGAATGGTGTTTTTGTAGCAACGTCTAAATAGTATTATGCTAAACTATATCAAACAAATATTCGGCACTTTGCCTGCACAGGAAAAACGCACTACCAATGACATCAATGTTATCTGGTGTCATGGCGCAAATCAAACCAGTCTTAGTTTCAAGTATCTGCAGAGCAAAACACAGTTTCCAAATGAAATAATGGTAAACTACAGCAGTATGAATCGCTTCTATGATAACTTGGAAATGATTGCGGATAATGTAAAAGGCAAAGGTCCACACTTTGTTATAGGACACAGTATGGGTGGATTGTATGCATTGCACCTAACCAAGTACGTAAGAGTTGTAGGCGGTGTTAGTATTAGCACACCATTCCGCGGTAGTAGCACAGCAGATTGGGCAAAATATATTGTGCCAAGTTATCCACTGTTTAAAGATATTGGACGCAAAAGCGATCCTATACGTGAAGCAAATGAAATAAAACTAGATATACCTTGGACACAGATAGTTACTACAGCAGGTGGAGTTCCGTATCACAATGGACCTAATGATGGTGTTTGTACTATTGCAAGTATGCAGCATAGAACAGATATGACGCACACTGAAGTAAATCACACACATTATGAAACTATGGTTTCGGATCGTGTTGCTGAGATTGTTTCAACTTGTTACTCTCGTGCTTTATCAAAAGTGCATTGACTTCATCGGATTTAACAAGCCACCCATTTTCGTCTACTATGAATACATCACCAGGCTTATATAAACCTTTTTCGACTAATTCCATATCCCAATCGCCTTTAACACGAAATTTATCAACACCACTTTCTATTGTGTAATCTAGCCAAAACATACAGTTACTTATTTAACTGCACTTCTCACATTTGCAGTTTTGACATACATCGTTGTGACATTGTGAACATTCACATCCACAATGGCTATCACATTTGCAATTTTCACATTTCATCTTTTTGTCCTTTTCTTTAATGGTGCCGGCTTTGGTGGTTCTGCTTTAGGAGGCTCTTCTTTGCCTGTGCTATTGAATGCTTGACTGGTGCTTTGATATTTTGCTACAACACTGTCAAGTTCTTCTTGTTGCTCTTTGTCAAGTTGTGCTCTGTGTTCTAGTACCATGCTCAACTTGCTGTTGAGTCGTATCATATCATTGTCTAACATACGCACACGATCAACAAGTTTGATCAGCGTACCCATTGTTTCTCCTAACACAGGGTCAATGGTTTCTGTCACCCATTTCCAAATAAAGAAGATAAAATATCCCATTCCCATAGCGGCAATAATAGGAAACCCGTACTCACTAACCGCTTGTGCTAGATCAAATTCCATTTATTCTCCGAACATTCCTATTAGTTCTGGACCAAAACTACTGGCTGCCCATCCAAGTGCAACTATAGCAATCACACCTATAAACAACCATTTCATTTTAAAATCGTCAACTGCCATTTTGATTGCTACTAGTTCATTGCCTAGTATGCGCAGTTGTATCTCCATTTTACCTTTATCGTCTACATTAGTCTCTTCTGGCATCGTTTTTTCCTTCATTTGCTGCTATACGATCTATGTTGGGTTTTACATTGAGAGCATAACTCAACAATGCATCTATTTTAACAAGATCGTTGTTCATTGTTTGAACACGATTATCTAGTTGCCCTATGATATTTTTCAGTGTTGTTACTGACCCTGTAACACCAGCAAGTATGAATTTAAGTGTAAGAAAGACGAAGCCTCCTGCTGCTAATGCCCCTGCAATTGGAAAACCTACATCTCCTACTAATGTCAAAAAATCCATATGTGTGCGCCCTCACGCTCTGCTATAATTGTATTTACCTTTACACTATTTTTTTGAAAGGACATCCACGTTCGGGCCAACAATCTGCCATATTAAAATATTCTAAAAATTCTTGAATATCTTCGGGATCAATGTATTTTCTGGTATGAGTGTGTAATCCTGCTACATAAAATTTGTAACCCATACGTTTTGCTGCTTCTTGTAAAAATTTTGTGTAAAAAACAAGTCCTTTTAACATTTGCGGTTCTTTGAAACAGTGTTCCCAAATGGTTAAGGTGTTACTTAAAACCCTGCCTTGATCTTGTATTCCTTTAGCAATGCAGAATATTTCATACAAGTAAAATTCGGCCATATTGCTATCCTCGCCGCACCAACTCAACATCCATTTGTGCAGTTCTTTTTTGCCTCCAAAATGTTTTATTAATTTGGCAACATTCTTTTTACGCATAATAAATGGAGTTATGTTAGAAGAAATTTTTAAATGTTGTACACCTCTATATCGTACATCTAGTTTTGCACAACATACCATACACCAATTTTTTAAATAGTGATCTGCGTGTGAAATATCTTCTGGAAATGTTTGCTTTATATCAGATAATCTGCAAGGTTCGACGATAAAATTTTTACAATCAAAAACTGTATAGTATTCAGTTGTAACAAACTCGCTCACCCATAATTTAAGCATCTGCTGATTGTAAATAGGCTCGGTGTGTAATCTATATTCCATATCGTTGAGATCGTAATCACAAAAAAACAAATCTTTATGATAAACTTTAACATCAAATTTTTTCAATAAAGGTTCGCAAGTTTCATTGTACCATTTTTTAAAAAATTTATGTCTTGATGCATCTTCGTTATATATAAAAATTAATCTACATGGTTGTAAAAACTTATTAATAGATCTTACTAGTAATTCAAAATTCCATAAATCTCTATCACAAACTACACAAACTAAAGTTGAATTCATAAAAAGGTTGACCTCCAGGAATATTTATGTTATAATTTATTTGTTAAAATTTAGATTGGAATAACAATGGCTACAAGTCAAGAAAAACACGAACTAGTAGAAGAAATAAAAGGACCTAGATATTATCGTATTACCATAAATGGCTATGGCGGAGAAAGTGCATATATGGGTATTACCAAAGAAGCCTTTGATTTTTGGCATCCTATCGTTGAAGAACACGGCGACAATGATATTGTAAATTACATGGTCGAAGCAGAAGAAGGCGATTATGATTTTGAAAATATTGACGATTTACCTAAGTTTGCTGAATTTTTATTTGACGCAGAAGATAATTTTTCACGCCCTTGGTACGAAGCAGCAACTGAATTTGAACACTCTTATGGTGTAGAATATACAAGTGCTTATATTACAATAGAAGAAGTTGAGGATGACGAATATAGTAGTAAATGGTTAGCTGATGTAATAGACAGAGAAAATTTGTCATCACTGGTAGACGAAATTGAACAATGGGAAAATGTAGTCGAAATGGGTGTTTGTGGAGATACACCTGAAAATGTTGAATATATTGCACAAATGTATTCAAGTGAAAAAGGTACATTTTTTGAAGGCATTGTTGAAACTGTTGGAGATTTTGATATTTCAAAACTTAAAATATATACTACTGAATATTTAAATGGTGAAGATACTGTTTCGAGTGTAGAATATGCAGGATTAGATATCGATAACATGGGCGGTGATACCAATGGCAAAGGTTACTATGGTGCAGTTTGGAAGGCATAAATAGAATATGATCGAATACAAAGTTGAAGATATTTTTGAGGATGACCCAGATAATCCTGACAATGTATTAATGAAAATTCCAGACGAAATTTCAGAAAAAATGGGCTGGAAACCAGGAGATGTTTTGAGAATTGAGCAAGACGAGAAAGGACACATCTCCATTACCAAGGTAGATAATGGCTAAAGAAGGTATATTAGAATTCGAAGGCAGTATTGTAGAAGTGCTGCCTAATCAAATGTTTAAAGTCCAGTTAGAAAATGGACACGTAGTCACTTGTTATACAGGTGGCAAAATGAGACAGTTTAGGATACGCCTAGTGTTGGGTGATAAAGTTAGAGTTGAAATGACTCCTTACGATTTAGACAAAGGTCGCATTACTCGTAGATTATAGGTTGACATCTGTGAGCATTATGCTATTATAAACGTATAGGCATCACAGAGGCACATATGATACAAGAACTTATAGAAAATTTTACACCTCCTGTGTATAAGAGAGTTACACGAGGAGATGATTCCTATGCACAAACAGATGAGTTTGTATACAACGAACTAAATCGTCTGGTTATTTTGCACAATAAAGAAACACGTCTACAAACCAAAAGACTTATTCGTGATAGTATTGATCATCATCTGCGTAGACATCATGGATACAGCATCAAAGGCAGTATTGGCACACACTATACACAGGTTGGATTAGAAGAAAACGGTATCTTTGAACATATGGTGCCTAACAGCACTATTAGAGATATGTTGCTTGCAGAAGTGATTACACCCGAACAGGCTTGTAATATGCCAACGTGTCGCATCAGTGTTGCAAATGATAAATTACTTCGCAAAGCAGGTTATGTAAGCTCAACACCAGACATTTTTAACTTCTGGAAAAGATATGAGGTATGCGAAGGATCTTTTGTTGACAACGAAGGCAACTCAGTGTACAGTAATATGACACTAGAAGATCACTTTAATAAATATGGTGTGTTATGATCTACGTAGAAGGCGGAACAAAATCACAAAAGATGTATGCTTACAGCATGGCTGAATTTGTGTGTAATAAATTTGATATCAATCCAGATGTAGAAATATACTTTCGCAGACTAACAAACGATCGTAGTTTAGGTGGCTGTGTGCAAGTTGACGCAGGCGAATATGAAATAGATATTAAACGTAGTATGCGTTTACGTGATATGCTTACTACACTAGCACACGAACTTGTCCACGTGAAACAATATGAATTAGGACAACTTGATCACAAAGCAGAAGCACACTATGATTATTGGGATAAGCCTAGTGAGATTGAAGCGCACGGTAGAGAAACTGGACTGTTTGTTACGTGGGCAGAACAAAACAACTTAGCACATAAAAAATGGACTCATGGTAAATAATAATATGCGTTTTAAAGAAATGGCTGCAAGAAGTCCTGAAATACAATTGTATACGTTAGCATCAGAACATTTACGCTCGCAAGGGCTAAATGCTAAAAACCCGCAACTTTCTAGAAACACAAGAGTAAGACACGTTCGGATCGAAAACAGTCTTGAAGAAATTCAAAATGCTGCAAAACGTATGCAAGTAGATCTTCATTACCAAGACGTACCAACTCTTTCAGGAAAGTACACAGACTTTGCACTTACATTTCCTGAAGGTTATAATGTTCCCGAATTAGCAGGACAGACTATATTTGCATTAAGCCAGCTAAAAGGCAACACAAAAGTTGCACAAAAAACTTTGATTCCAAGTAAACTTGGTTTAGGTGATAGTGTTTATAAAAAGTCAATGTTGATTTCAATATTACAAAAAAATATACCAAATGTAGTAAAGGATCCGGTATTACAACAGTTTTTATTAGAACTAATTGAAGTAGCTATTGGAAATAAACCAGCAGTATCTGCAGACGTTATGCAAGAACTAGACGAAGATACTGTACGAATTACTGGTATAGACTTTGGCGAAGTATTAACACCTTTATTGTTATCAGACGAACAAGACGATATTGTATTTCCAGCAGGTAATGCTATGTTGGCAGATGTAGAAATCAACGGACAACCCTACAGTGTTAAGAGTGCAAGTGGAAGTGGCACTAGCTTTAGAGCGATTAAACAATATATGGATACATTCCACGATGCTGTACAAAAAGGCGATGTAGTTTTAACAAAAGATGAAGACGACATTCACAAATTTTTTAGAACTTTTATTGATACCGAAGGTAAAAACATTGATAAAATAATTGCTGCAAGCGGAGCAGTTTACACCCCCGAGCATCAAAAACTTGCTGAACTAGTTGGCAAACAAGATTTTACCTACAGCGATCTATTTGAATTTTCGAACAAGTTTGACGATTACAGCGAATTTTTAAAAGCAATTTATCCTGTAAGTATTGCAGGTAATTACAAAATCAAAGACAAAGATAGACCCAATGGACTTCCTGCAGATTACAAATATTACATGGGTTTCACTGATAAAAAACCCAAAGCAAAGCAGGCAGGTAAACCCAGTTGGGATGTAGATAAAGGTGCAGCTGGTGCTAATATTTTAACTTATGTACTAGGCACAAGCTTCTTAGCAGACGCAAAAAAAATAGAAAAAAGCAAAAAATACGCTGCTTTAATAAAACGTATCTTAGGCAATGTTAAAGCAAGTCTTGCCAAAATCGATATTACTATGGATGGACGCATTCAAATAAAACAAACACCATTTGACCAATTAGATTATGCTTTCCAATATCACGCTCCTAGTCATATTCCAGGAAATAATCTTCCTGGTTTTACACTTGTTCTTGATTAAAATATTGACATTTTTTCTATAATTTGTTATAATATTTTACTAACAGAGGCAATATATATGATTACAACTTATCAAGGCGCAATGCAAGAACAACTAAACAATGTTGCTGATGACAGCATTGATCTACTTTTAACAGATCCTCCCTACAATATCAGTGAAAAAGGTGCAAAACCGGAATGGTTTAAAACAGACGAAGTCACTGGCGAACGTGTAAGTGTAAACGGAATACACAGTCAAAAATTCAGTGAAGATTTTGATGACGACTGGGATAGTGTTACACACGAACAGTTTCTTGAACAGCTAGACGAGTGGAGTAAACTTTGGTTTGCGAAAATGCGTAAAGGTGCTGCATTTACTATCTTTATTAGTGATCAGTATATTTCTTATTTGTGGAAGATTATGGAAGCAAATGGTTTTGAACCCAAGCGAGTGTTTACTTGGAAGAAACCAGCAGCCGTGCCATTTAATAGGAAAGTTAATCCTGTAAGTGGTTGTGAATATGCATTATGGGGTATAAAACCAAAAGGCAAACGTACATTTAACAGTGCAACAGATTGGGGTAGCCTTGTTGACAGATATGCAGTAGCCGATAAAGTTAGCAGTATTGTATATCGAATAATCAAAGATAATGTACACAACAAATCAATGGATCAAATCTTTGCTGATGCACAAAAAGAAGCAGAGCAAATGATTGCTGCACGTAAAATTGAAGATGGTAAAATTCAAGCAGTAATTCCTAATACCATTACATACAGTGGCGGACTAGGAGGAAAAATACACCCTACGCAAAAGCCAGTTGAAGTATTACAATACTTCGTAGAGTTATTGAGCAACAAAGGCGACACTGTTTTGGATACATTTGCCGGAAGCGGCAGTACAGGTGTTGCTTGTGATGCTTGTGGTAGGAATGCTATTCTCATCGAACGTGATGAAAAAATGTATGAAAAGATGAGCAAACAATTTAAAAATTTAGATGATAATTTGTTTGAATTGGTTGACAATGGATGATTATCCTGCTATTGTAGCTTATAAGAAATGGTTAAAAGGCAATCCAGAGGCACTACAAATGACTACTTACAAGACAGAATATCTAATTGAGTTGGCATATGCTGCATATCGTGTAAACAACGGCTACGAAAAGAATACACGTAGACATAGCGAAAATCCGCCTACTTACAGCAACAAAGAACTGGTTGCATATACTGCAAGCACACACAATGAGCAAAGTCCTTTCGTTCCAGAAGACTTTACTCCGCTTGAAGTAACAGATGCAGACCGTGCAGCAGTAGCAGAAGGCAAAAAACATATGCGCCGTTACACAATGCTTGCAATGGGCGACTTGCCACAGTTTGAAGCAGACTTGTTTGCAGCGTATAGCAGTGATGAAATGCCTATTGGACGTATTGGTCTACTAGCATACTTGCCAGCGTTTATTGATCGTCAAGTAAAAGACAAAGTCTACAAACAACGTGTAAAAACAGAGTTTGCAGAAAGTAAACATCTTGTAGGGGACAAGATTGAACCTAGTGAGGTAGAAATCCTTAAAGTTATTCCTCTTAACAATGACTGGATTTCGGAACCAGCATATATGCACTTTGGTGCTATTGGTAAAGACTTGGTGTGCTTTACACAGAAGCAAATGTATGCTGTTGGAGATACGTACGACATTGTTGCACGTATAAAAAAGGGAGATCTCGAGCGTGACACTAACACACCAATGACACGTTTGAATTATGTAAAATTGCGTAAACAGGAGATCTAAAATGCAAAATCGAGTAACTAAAAAATTCTTAAATAAAATCTGGCCACCATTTGCTATAATGGCATATGTGTTTATTATCATGGAAATCTTTATTAGAGCACCAAATATCTATGTTGCATCAGCAGTTGTTGGTGTAGGTATTATTGGTCCGCTACTAATTTGGTTTTTCCGTGAAGCATGGCGTGATGCCAAGTGGGAAGTTGAACAAGAAAATCAAATAATGTTAAATACATTAAAGGACCAATAATGTTAGATATTATTTACAATGAAACAACTTGGTGGCTGTTAGGTACAGCCATCATTTTTACACTTTTTGGAAGATACACTGCATATCGAGATGCACTAGCAGATGTTGTCTCTGCTACAATTGATAGTCTTATTGATGATGGTTATATAAAGACCAAAGGCACAGGTGAAGATATGCAACTGTTAAAACACTGGGAAAAATGATTAAAACATTTGTAATTGAAACTGTTGATACAGAATATCAAATCTATGCTATGGATTTACAAGACGCTTTGAATACCTTTGATGGCAATGCACAAGATGTTATTGCTATAAAGGAATATGAAAATCCAAGCAAAACTGATACGTTGCACTGATGAAAAAAATAAATAAAGAGCAAAGCAAAAAGCTATACAAAAAGTGGAAACAACATCTCAGTAACAGCCGTTTGAAAGAAGATGAAATTATACGCAGAGCTAAAACATTTGCAAGAAAGGGAATGATACCAAATGAGTCATGATTACTTGGGTTTTAAAAACACACTAGACGAAGATGATTACGGATTTATTCTTGATCAAGAAGGTAACCTAAAAGGCATTTGGGTTCCACAGGGCCATGAAGATGAAGATGTACCAGAACCAATTGTACAACTGCTGAAAGAGAAATGGGGCATTGATGTAAATGATGAAGCTAATTATGGATACTTGCATTGACACCTGCAGAAATTTTTGAATACAAACAACGTTGGAAACCAGGTTACACTGTGAGATTACACAGTGATGTTGTTGACAGAGGAAAAACATATTGTAAGCGTGTATGTGAGAAACAACAATGGAGTGTTACAACTTGGACTGATGTTTATGAACACACGTTTCATTTTGAACACCAACATCACGCCGACGAATTTAAATTAACAATGGGAAGATTTGCAGACCAATGACAGAAAAATTAACCAAAGCAGAAGCAGTTGGAAAAATTATCGAACTAGCTAGAGATATCGATATAAAAGATAATTTAGATTATTCTTTTTTGAATATGACTGAAACAGACGCCTATGAAATGGTTGCTAACAACGTTCTTACACAAATGTATGAAACTCCTGAAGCCTATAGAGAAACTATTATGATGGCAAGTATGACAAAAATCTTGGTTGAAAATCTTGTATTAAAAGCGGAGTTACAAACTATTGAAAAAACAACCAAAGAAAGATAATACTTTCTGCTATTATCCTTTTCACGAACTTACACTTAAAATGTGGGACGGACACAAGCTCACAAACACATCACCTTGTTGTATGATGTTTAATACATACAACGACGGCTTGCCAATTGCCAATATGTATTCAAAAACACCTGAAGAATTATTTTATTCTCCGGCAATGAATCAATTGAGAAAAGATGCTTTACAGGGTGTGAGAAATCCTGCTTGTGAAGTTTGTTGGAAACTGGAAGACAACGGACAAACCAGTTTTAGGATGTATAGTTCTCCGGCAGAACACGTAATAGATGTACGTGACTTAAAAAATCCCCAATTAACCACTATCGACATTACCCTTAGTAACGTTTGTAACCTTCGTTGTAGAATGTGCGATGTATCTAACAGTAATAGGTTAAACAAAGATTTTGATGCATTAGAAACACAAGGTACTAGAGATGAATTTTGGCAAATTACAGGTGCCATGGGTAGAAAATATGATAAGTTATCTGCACATAAATCTAGACAGTACAAATGGTTAATAAAAAATACAGATAAAATTAAAACTCTCAAGGCCAGTGGCGGCGAACCTTTTTATGATAAAAATTTAATACGATTGCTACAGCAATATATTAAAACAGGAAATGCCGCAGATACAGCACTGCATTTTCATACAAATGCCACTATGATAGACGATAGAGTAATTGATATAATTAAGCATTTTAAAAGTAATTACCACACATTTAGTATTGACGGAACAGACAAAGTATATGAATATATCAGACACGAAGCAAACTGGGACAGTCTAAACGAAAATATAAAAAAGTATACTGAACTAGATAATGTAGAAAAACTTGATTTAAATATGGTTGTTACAGCACATAACTTACACAATGTTCCTGATTATGTAGCCTGGGCAAAATCTTTATACAAAGATGTAACTATAGTATTCAGCGATGTGTATCCAGAAAAAAGAGGAACTCAGATTTCAAGTTTACCAATCAAAATGCTTGAAGATGTTTATAATAAAATCCTTACATTGGATTTACCTGAAATGCAAATTACCACACTTAAAGAATTTATTGAAAAAGCAATCGAAACTCCAAAAGATATCAAAGAAGATAGAGCGAAAAAATTGTATAAAGAAACTGTAATTTTAGATGCTGCACGTAAACAAAGTTATAGAGATTACCTATATCCGGAAATGGTTGAATATTTAGACACTTTAAAAAAACTATACGATTGACCAAAAATAAAAAATAGTATACAATAAACAAAAAGAAGGAATAATTTATGCCACTAGTACCTATTGTAGTAGAGAGTGAAAGTAAAGGCGAACGCAGTTATGACATTTACAGTCGATTGCTAAAAGATCGCATCATTATGATGCAAGGCGTAGTAGAAGATACAATGGCAAATCTCATTGTAGCACAAATGCTATTCTTAGAAAGTCAAAATCCAGACAAACCTATCAAATTATATGTTAACAGTCCGGGTGGAAGTGTAACAGCAGGTCTTGCTATCTATGACACTATGCAGTTTGTAAAAACACCTGTACACACAATGGTAATGGGTCAAGCAGCAAGTATGGGTAGCTTCCTTGCACAGGCAGGTGAAGCCGGGCATAGATATGTATTACCCGAAAGCCGTACAATGATTCATCGTGTAAGTTCAGGCACCCGTGGTACTAGTGGTAGTGTACACGTACAAGAACTTGAATTCGAAGATGCTCGTAGACACTTTGAAGAAAGCAAACGTCTTAATCAAAGACTTACTGAACTTTATGTAAAACACAACACAGCAGGTAAAACCTACGAAGAACTTTTTGAAACTATGAAGTTTGATACATTTTTAAGTGCCGAAGAAGCAGTAGCAAATGGCTTTGCAGATAAGGTTATTGAAAGTCGATGAAATACAGTGTGCCAATAAACATTGATTATGATGCAGCAGGAATGTTGAATACATATCAAGAAAATATTGGCCACTATATAGATAATCCAAAAGAAATTAAATTTAATCCAAATTTTATAAATGCCTATACAAGTTATTTGATAAATGCTACAGACTATGATTGGCCTATTGAAAACATTGTAAGTAAATTTGATATAGATATCGACACAATAAAAGTTTTTGTAACCAAGCCCTATAAAAAATTATTCTTACACAGAGACAAAGTTGCCGGTACAGAAAATTTAAGACAGTGGGCTATTAATATACCTATATTAAACGGTGAGTGTGGTTACAACGAGTGGTTTGAAGATGATGTAAATGATTTTGGCAATGAAAAAACAGTACACGGTGGTGTAGCAACTATGCCACAAGGATTGCACGATGATTATGTTTGTGCAGAGTCTTGTTCAATTACGGGTGTTACACTTTTAAGAACAGATGTTATGCACAGAGCAAGAAATGATACAGATAAATTTCGTGTTGTTTTAAGCATACGAGGAACGCCAAATGTAACTTGGCAAGAGATAGTGGAGAAAGTTAATGAGTTCAACAAAAGTACAAGAAACAGTAGCAGCACTTAAAGGTATTCCTACTAGGGAAGAACTTGTAGAAACGCTATCAAAAGAAATTGTAGATGTAACATTTCAAAAGCTCAGTGGCGACGAACGTACAATGAAATGCACTCTTGTTCCTAGTATGCTGCCTCCTGCACAACGAGATGATAAACTAAGTCAAACCAAAATACGCAACCTTGAAGATAAAACCATTGTTGTGTGGGCAATAGATATTGAACCCAGTGCCTGGCGCAGTTTTAGATATGATCGAGTAAAAAAGGTAGAAGTTGATCATATGTGGGGAAATGGTGGCGGTTACAATGATGGCTGACTAAATACCTTATGCTATTAAATGTTGATTTAAATTACGATTTTAAAATATTCTTAAACGCAGATTACAGCCTCCACGCAGGCAGTTGTATTACACATCAAGTTCATGAACTAAAAGATGTACACGAGTCTTATGGTGGCTTTCCTGACAGTTACGAAAAAGATAATACACTGATTAGACAACTTTGGTGGAATGATTCTCAAGTAGATTATAAAGAGTTTGAAAAACAATTAGGAATCGAGGTTGTAACAGTAAGCACTATCTTGCAACCACCTGGAAATACCATTCCAATACACAGGGATACATTTTTTCAAATCAATAAAAAATATCCAAATGACCCAAGACTAAAAGTACGTGCCAACATATATTTACAAAATTGGGATGTTGGTCATTTTTTACAATATCAAGATTCAGAAAAAAATTGGCACAATAGCACACATTGGAATGCCGGTCAAGGATACATTTGGGATCATAATCATTTACACTTGAGTGCAAATGCAGGAATGCGGCCTAAATATACATTACAAATATCAGGTTTTTGGAACAAAAACGGTTGACACTTTTTATAAAATTGTATATATTATAAATATAGGCACACACGGAGGCTACCATGAAAAAACTATTGATTACAACTGCAATCCTTGTTTCTACTGCAACAGCAAGTCTGGCACAGGAATATGCACGTATTACAAAAATTGAACCACGTTATACAACTGGTTATCAAAATGTTCCAACAACACAATGTCAAGATGTACAAGTTCCTATTTACGGCACTGTACAAGGCGGCGGCAACGCTGTAGAAGGTGCTCTTACAGGTGCTATCATCGGCGGCATTCTTGGCGAAGCAATTGGCGGCAAAAACGAGCGTAATGCTGGTGCTATCTTTGGTGCTATTGTAGGTGGCGATAAAGCAGCAAACGGCAATCGTCAGGTTGTAACAGGTTACACAACAGAACGTCAGTGTAGCGAAGTTATGGTGCGTCAGCAAGTTAATCAAATTAGAGATTATCGTATTACCTTTGAGTGGAACGGTGTATACGGAAGTCAATACACATATAACAATTACAGTGTAGGACAACGTATTCCAGTTACAGTTAGCATTAGAGCAAAATAATGAGTACATCAAACGAACTGTTTTCATTGCTGTATGGAATTCTTGATAAACTAGAGCGTATTGAAGAACATCTAGGAATTGAAGAAAAACCTGAACTTGATGGCGGTGTAAAATTCAAAGTTGTAGAAAAACCTAAAAACAATATAATAGAGTTTGAAAAAAATGATTGATATAATGGATATTGTAGCCGGTGAGTCTTATGCTTGCAAGTATAAGGTAGACGAGCAAGAAAAGTTTGGATTAATTTTACAACGTGATATAGATCAAAAACTTGTTAAGTTGCAAGACGTGTCGTCTTCAGAACAAGTCATTGTTCCTTTTGATTTGATTTATGATATAGATGAAGTGGAATGGGTTGATGAGCATAATGAAAAATTATAGTGTTGAAGGTATGTATAAACAACCTTACAGACTGCACGGATTATTATGGGAAGCAATCGAAACTGCTAGTATTTGCGACGAAATGGAAAAAATTGAAAGTCAACTACGCACTACTGCACTTGCAGAGCGTATGTTAAATGATATTGGAGTTAAGACAAAATGTTCGTAACTGGTTATAGAGCAAATTGCAATTTTTATCAAGCACAGCTGACTATTAAGAAACATACACAATTTAGTCTCAGCGAGTGTAAAACACTTGTTGATGCTATTAAAGAAGGTCAACCTGTAAAGCTGCCTGATGATTTTGTTCTCCAAGAAGACTTGGAAGACTTGGGTATAAAAGTTAAATAAAAAGTACAAGATAGCACTCGTGCCAATGGCGTTGAGGTACAGATCACATGGTGACTATCAAGGTTGTAAGACCTACGCTGCCTTAGGAAGCGTGGCTGAGTGGTCGAAAGCACTCGTCTACTAAACGAGCAGACGTTGATAGCGTCTCGTGGGTTCGAATCCCACCGCTTCCGCCATTAACACCGATAAGTACTACTATGAATACTTGTCCAGAATGTAAGACAGAGTTAGGACATAATGACTTTTGCCCTAACTGTAGAGTAAAAAGATAACGCTCCTATAGCTCAGTTGGTAGTAGCAATTGTTTTGTAAACAATAGGTCCGCGGTTCGAGTCCGTGTGGGAGCACCAAATTAAAAAAAGTGGTTGACAAACCAAACTAAATAAAGTATAAATAAGTATAGACAAAAGGAATACTAACATGATCAAGACTAACACAACATCGATAATATGTTGGCCATCACGAAAGTGGGGTATGTCTTGATGTGACTTTTTAAAAAGTTATTTGAGTTAAGCCCCTAGCATTAATTTGTTAGGGGCTTTTTTTATTAAAGGAGTGAAACATAGTTTCTTGTCGGTGAAGTGTTATGGTAGCACGGCGGTCTCCAAAACCGCAAGCGGGGGTTCGACTCCCTCCACCGATGCCAATCTTGGTGTGGCCTAGTCTGGTAAGGCGCTTGATTTGGGTTCAAGAGATCGCAGGTTCGAATCCTGCCACCAAGACCAAAAGGAGAGTTGGCCGAGCGGTCGAAGGCGTCAGTCTTGAAAACTGAAGTAGTGGCAACGCTACCGTGGGTTCGAATCCCACACTCTCCGCCATTGTAGAAGTGGGTGTTGGTACACAGGGAGGCCTTATAAGTCTTTCAGCGCCAGATTAGCGTTCTCGACCAGGTTCGAATCCTGGCACTTCTACCATTACTAAATAATTTTATGTATAGTGTAGAATTTGACCACGATGAAGTATGTATCACTGTAATGGATGATACAGGTGTACACGGTGATCTAAAAGTGTATGCATTTGATGATTTAGTTTATATTGCTCAAGATGATCCTGAATTAGATACTCAACACATTTTAGAAATAAATCCAAATATGTGGGAAGAATTGATTGCCGCTATTCATTCCCCCGAAGGTTTTTTCAAAAGAGAATTAAAATAATGATCAAAGCACAAAAAGAGATTATTTGGCATCTAACTTGTAGTAAGTGCAAAGGGCACTGGAGTTACGCTACAATGGAGGAGAAATACTGCATTGAACGTGGTTACAAATATTGTCCACACTGCGGACAAAAAGAAGATGTAGTAGTCGATAAACAATAGACAAATAATCAAAAATATGTTATATTGACTCATACGATAAATACTCTAAAGCAGGAGATAAGTATGGGTGGTAATGTTTTCAAAAAGGATGAAAATCCCTTAACACAACGTATTGCGACAAAAGATGTCCATCCTACAATACAGTTCTTAGAAAAAATTACTGGTTTAGTATTTGACGAAGAAGATTGGCTAGGAACAACTGGCAGAAAAAATCATCCAGACGGCTCTTTTGAAAAGAACTCGTCAGGTGACTTGGATCTAAATACTGATGCAAACAAAGTAAGCAAACAAGACCTTATAGGTAAACTTAGTGATTGGTTACAAAGTCAAGGCGTACCAGAACAAGATATAATGAATGTAGGCCGTAAAAAGTTAGACGGCTATATTGCAGACAAAGGCGATCAAGTTCATTTCCGCACACCCATTGACGGTGACCCTTCTAAAGGTTATGTACAAACAGACTTTATGTTTACAGACAATCCAGACTTTCAGCGTGGTTCTAAACGTGGCGGCACTGAACAATACAGTGGTAAAGATAGAGCTATATTAATATCTAGTATTGCTAGAGCAAGAGGACTAAAATATAGTCCAAAGTTTGGTTTACAAAATGCTGAAACAAATGAACTAATATCAAATGATTGGAATGAAATAGCCAAACTGCTTTTAGGTAATGGTGCAACAGAAAAGGATACTTTCACTGTTGAAAGTATTATAGCAGCAATAAAAGGCGATCCTGACTTTGATGCATTGGTAGCCAAAGCTCGCGAAGACTTTGCTAGAGATGGTAAAGAACTACCAGAAAGTGTTATTACTCTAGCAGATAAAAATCACAACAGAATCGTAGAACTAATTAATAGATTGGCTGACAGCAGATGAGATATCAAGAACTAATAGAAGCCAAACAATTAGGTAGAGCGTTTAACCACTTAGAAGATCTTGTGTTTTTCTACGGCAGCGAAGGAACTATAGAAGCTCTAGAGCATCTTAAAGATTTTGCTACACAAGAAGGTAGCAACAGCATACGTATGAAATGGGATGGTAACCCTCAAATATATTGGGGTAGAGCAGAAAAAGGCGGCCCACTTGTATTAGCAGGACACAATGCTTGGGCAAAAGGTGCGGCTGCTACAAGTGCTGAAGAAGTTGCCGATTTTATTATAAACAAATCTGGCAATCCTAAAACTCCAGAAGAAGTTGCTGCACGTAAAGAGTTCGGCAACAAATTTGCAGGTTTGTATGATGAATTTGATCGTGCAACACCAAGCGACTTTGTAGGCTATGTTTATGCAGATGGATTATTTTTAGATCAACCAGCAGAAGAAAATGGTGTGTATACATTCTGTCCTAATCCAAAAAGCAAAACCTGCTATCACGTAAAAGCAGACAGCGAATTGGGCAGACAGATTGCACAAGCCAATATAATGGTAGTTGGACACGCATACTTTCCAGAATTTGGTATGCCTGATAGTTCACAAGAACCTATGCAAGACTTCAGTGCCTTCAATGGTAATTCAAATGTAATTGTTTTAGGACCAGTATACAATACAAAACCAGTAAAAGTAAACACAGCAGCTATAGATAAAGTTGAATCATTTGTAAAAACACACGGATCCAAAATCGATGAATTTTTAGCAAGTGTGCCCGGACTGAGTGATTTAAAAAATATAATTTACACCTATGTAAACCAAACAGCAAAAGCAAAACAATTGGATAGTCTCAGTGAACAGCATTTCTTCCAATGGTTAGGTAGCAGCAAAGTAAGTAAACCCAAGCAAGCAAAAATTGCTGAACTAAATCAAAGTACAAAAGCAATTGCAGCAATATTAGAACTTGTAAAAATGATACAACGTATGAAAGACGAAGTCATTGATCAAGTAGAAGGCGAACAAGGAGACATTTGGGACACAAACGGCGAAGGTCGTGTCCGCTATGGTGGTGATAAAAAATTCGGCAATGTAAAACTTGTTCCAAGAAAAAGATGGACGCCGTCATGAGATTTAGTGAAATAAACGAAGCATTTGATCCTAGCAATGGTATAGAACAAGGTCCTCCTTTTCCTTCCGAACAAATAGACTTTGTTAAAAAAGTACAAGCAAGATTAGAACATTTAGGATACAGTGTAGGTAGTACAGGTATAGATGGAAAATTTGGACCACGTACTGCTCGTGCAGTTGCAGCATTTAAAAAGGATTTTGGATTTCCTGGTAACGGATCTAATTTAAGTCTTTTTGAGCTTAAAGCGATGGCAACTGAAAACCCTGTGAAAAATCCTACAGATACTGGTAATGATGCAGGAGGTGCAGATTTAGGAGATGTAGCTTCGTTACAAAATACCGGAAAAGCCAAAGAAGTTGTACAACAATTTTTAGGCGACGAAATTGACGACAGAGAATTGAATTTATTATTACGTGCAACAGCAGCAGAAGCAAGTCCAAATGCACAAGAACGAGCAGCCGTTGCCGCAGTTATATTAAACAGAGTGAAAAGCAATAGATATCCTAATACGATTGAAGGAGTGTTAACGCAGCGTAACCAATTTCAGGCAGTGACAGGTACTAGATATGATCCTGGCCCTAGCAGAAACTTCTCAGGAATGAGTGAGCAAACAGCAGCTCAAGTAGTAGGAGCATTAATAAAATATTTGCCAGATATGAATAAATCTTGGCTTAATTTTACCAGTAACAATCCTCGTGCATATGGACGTGGCACTAACATTGCCTTTATGCACAAAATGAGAAAATCTGCTGATGCAGAAGTGATTGGTCAAACAGTATTTGGAACAGTATAATGAGATTAAGACAGTTATTTGAAGCACCACAAGAAACAGTAGGACTTATATTTGGTAGATTTAATCCTCCACACAAAGGACACAAAGCAGCTTGGAAACAGGCAGCAACTAATGACCATTGGTATATTGGAACAAATGCAGCGACAATAGGACCTAAAGATCCGCTGCCATCTCAAGTAAAAAAGATAGCCATGGAAACTATTATGCCAGAGGCAAAAGGACATATAGAATTTAGTCAAAGTTGGTATACACTAGCAGCAGAAGTCTATGCCAAGCATCCTAATGCTGTACTACGATTATATACAGACGAGAAATGGGTTGCTGATAGTTTACCAAAATACAACGGCCAGGAAGGGCCACACGGATTATTCAATTTCAAAGAAATTGAATGGGTTAAAACCGAAAGACTAGCAAGTGCAACAGATTTACGCAAAGCAGTGTTGGATAACAGTCCAGAAGAGTTTGCTAACGCAGCAGGTGTACCAGCAGATACTATGATAGATGTACCTGGTGAAGATATTACCTTCTTTGATATGGTTGCAAAGTACTTGGAACCACACAGAGAGAAACTTCTTGCTAAAAAGAAATAGTTGTTGTATAATAGAGTATGACTCACGGCTTCTTTCTAGCTAATATAAAATCTTATCCATTTGGACAAACAGCTTTGGAAACTGAATTTATTGATCAAGGATTCAGTTTGGAAAATATGTTTGGACATTTTGATGATTTTTCTTTTCGAAACTTTTACAATTTAAATAGGATTGACAAAATCGATGCAGACAAAAAATTCATTATGTTGTCTGTAAATATGCCAGTAACTTACAAACTGAAACTTAATTTTCCTACTATTGAAAAAATCAATAAAGATCCTAATACGTTTCTTGTATTAATTAGTATATTAGAAGGCGAAATTGATCACGCAAAATTATTCAAAGAATTATCTAAACAACGTATAAACAAAGATAAAGTTATTACATTAACAAGTTGTTATACACATTTAGAAAATCAATTTGGATTGAAGTTTCTTTATATTGACTACTGGGAAAGTTTTACAAGATATCATCAAAGGTTTTTAGCAAATGCAACTGATAGACGACAAGTTAATCTTGATGCACAAAAAAAGTTTTTGTGTTTGAATCGCAATCAAAAAGCACATAGGATTTGGTTCTATTTTAATTTGTATAGATTGAAAATGCTTAAACAATCTCATACAAGTTATCATCTGCCTTTATTGGATATCGAAATGTATAACTCGTTGTCTAAAAGTACTTTTGTAATGAAGTATGTGCCAAGATCGTTACACCCAGAATACGAGAATTTTTTGAACAAAACGTATGAAGGAAGAAAACTTGACAAATTAAGTGCTGATCCTATCAATTACAACAACAGTATTCTACAATACTATGATGATAGTTTGTTTAGTATTGTTACAGAAAGCAGTTTTCGATATACATTTTTAACTGAAAAAACATTCAAAGCTATTGTACATTGTCATCCTTTTTTTATTATTGGAAATAAACAGCATCATTGGTTGTTGCGTGAAAATGGATATCACACATTTGAAGATTTTTTTGAAACAGAATCTGTAGAGAATTTTGATGAATCGAGTAATTTTTTAAGCAAAATAAAGTATACTGATATCGAGAGTTACAAAAATAAATTTGATCAAAAATTTATAGATAAATTATATAGTAACTATGACAACTTTTACAATAGAAAAATCAGTTGGTTGGACATAGAAAATAAACTATTGAAAGCAACGAGGTAATATTGTCTAAATTCAAAGAAAACTTTTGTATGGCTCCTTGGACACATATGAGTGTTTGGCAAACCGGAGATGCTTATCCATGCTGTATCTATCATTGGGATATGCCAGTTGATAACATTAATCGCAGTGGAATCAAAGGTGCTTGGAATAGTGAAAAGATGCGTGAACTGAGATTGCGTATGTTAGCAAACGAACCCAGTGAAGGTTGTGCAAAATGTATTAACTATGACAAGCAAGGCATTATTAGTTATAGACACAAATTCAACACAGAATACAACCACCATTACGATCTTGTTCAAACTACACAGGAAGATGGTACTGTAGATCAAATGAATCTTGCATACTTTGATGTGCGTTTTAGCAATTTGTGTAATATGAAATGTCGTAGTTGTGGTCCGCACTTCAGCAGTAAATGGGCCGAAGATATTAATGGTAAACCGGAAGTTGTAGAAATCAACCACCAAGATATGTGGGAAGAAATTGAAGAAGTACTTCCTACTATAGAAGAAATATATTTCACAGGTGGCGAAAGTTTGTTTATGCCACAGCATTATAGATTGCTAGATATGCTTATAGAGCGTGGACTCAAACCGAGACTGACATACAACAGTAACGCCACACGTCTAAGCCTAAAAGGCAAACACATAAAAGACTATTGGCAACACTTTGATAAGATTTTTTATTGTGTAAGTTTGGACCAGGTAGGATCTAAAGCAGAATATACAAGAGCTGGGCAAAGCTGGGATACAGTGTTTACAAATCTATGCTGGATACGTGATAACTTTGAACACAGTTATGAAAAAGGTGTAGTCATACAACCAAACCCTACTATTAGTGCATTGAATGTAGTTGATCTGAGATATATTGTAAATTATCTTTTTGAACATGATATTCCTACAGATTATGATATAAATTTAAGTAATCTACTGGTTGGCCCAGATTGGTTAAGTTGCACTATATTACCAGAGCATTTAAAAAATCTTGCAAAAACAAATATTGATTTACTAAAGCAAGATATAGACCAAATGAAAATGTATCCACAGCGTAAAGAATTTTTGCATAACGGACTCGACAATATTGTTAATTTTATGTATAATAGTGATGATACACATTTAATACCCGAATTTAGAAAACAAATGCAATTACTTGATATGAAACGAGGCGAAAACTTTTTAAAGGTATTTCCAGAACTTAAGGATTTATATGTCTGAAATAAAAAATAACAAACACTTTTGTATGATGCCTTGGGTACATATGCATCTGTGGCCAGCGGGTTTTACTTATCCGTGTTGTATGAGCGATCCAGATCATCCAATAGGAAACACACAAACACAAAGTTTGCAAGACATCTGGAACGGCAGCCAAATGCGACAAATTAGAATGAATATGTTGCAAGGCGAACCAAGCAAAGAATGCAGAAGATGCTACGAGTTAGAAGAAAACGGAATGCAAACACTGCGTACAAGCAGTATCAATAATTTTGCTGAACAGCATTGGCAAAAAGTTATGGATACCAGTGACGACGGTAGTGCAGGCGATGTTAATATGGCTTATATGGATATCCGTTTTAGCAATCTGTGTAATCTCAAATGTCGCAGTTGTGGTCCACAATTTAGCAGCAGTTGGTTTGAAGATCACAAACAAATGTACGGCGAATTAACACATCCTAAAATTTTAAAAGTTCGTGACGAAATGAAAAGTTTTATGGATGAACTTGAACCATTACTTGAAAGCGTGGAACGTGTTTATTGGGCAGGAGGCGAACCTCTTATCACAGAAGAACATTATCGCATCCTTGATAAATGGATCGAAATGGGCAAACGTGATGTTGCCATGGATTATACCACAAACTTTACACAAATGCGTTACAAGCGTAAAACAGCATTTGAGTATTGGAATAGTTTTGACAAAGTTAGAGTTGCTGCCAGTTTGGATGCAAATCATCAAAGAGGTGAATATCTACGTAAAAATATGATTTGGGACACAGTTGTGCAGAATCGTAGAGATATGATAGAACAGTGTCCTCAAGTGTATTTTGAAATTACTCCTACTGTGAGTGTATACAATGTGCTTAATCTTCCAGACTTTCACAAAGAGTGGGTTGAAGAAGGACTACTAGAACCACAAAATATCCGTATCAATATTTTGCTTGATCCAACATATATGCGTTTGAGTATTTTGCCTGAACACAAGAAAGATATAATTAGAAAAAGATACAGCGAACATTTGCAGTATCTTGAACAGTTTGATAATATCAATCACGTAAAAAACGATTACGAAAGCATATTAAAATTTATCAATGACGACAGATCAGAAGAGTTAAAAATGTTTTTATTTAAAACTTTCAAAGTAGATAAACTTAGACAAGAAGATGTGTTCGAAGTGTTTCCAGAATTAGGAGGAATACAGTAATGGGATTTTTTGAATACAAAGACCCTGAAAGAGAAAAGCCTCAAAAACCAGACTTTATGGAAGACAAACACGTTGCAACTCTTAAAGTAATCCAACAGTACAGTAAGCCTGTGCAAAAAGGTTTACAAGAATTGCAAATTGAATATGATGTTAATAGGAAAACACGAGTATGTCTTGCACTGCTACCAGAGTGGGATCCTAGTTTTCCACCATATAATGTTGCAAAATTAGCCAGTGCCATTAAACGTGCAGGATATGCGTGTAAAAGTTTTGATATCAATGTAGAAAGTTACAGTAGATTTTTGAATGAAAAATGGGACATACCATTTGATCCTTGGAATCCGCTGCGTGATTGGCATTGGTATAAAGACGAATATTATAAGGATATACACGAACATCTCAAGCCTATTTTGTTAGAGTACATTGACGAAATGGAAAAGTTCAATCCAGATGTAGTTGGCTTTAGTTTGTATTATTGCAATGAAGAGCCTTGCAAATGGATGGCTACAGAAATTAAAAAACGTATGCCGGATGTTAAAATTATTGTAGGCGGACCTGCTACTCACGCAAGTTACTACAAAGGTGAAGAAGTTTACGATTATGTTGTGAACGGCGAAGGCGAACAACCATTGTTGTTAATGCTTGCAAGTATTGAAAATCAAAAGTCAATTGAATACAACGAAGATGCAGTTAGTAAAATTGTAAGACAGCCAGAAAATCAACGTTACAATTTAAGTACTTTACCTTTACCTGACTACAGTGATTTTGATTTCAGCAAGTACAAGTTTCCAAACGGAGCATTGTGTGAAATATCACGTGGCTGTATTGCCAAGTGTACATTTTGTGAAGAAACTCACTTTTGGAAATATCGTCAGCGCAATGCATTGAGTACACTAAACGAAATTGAACATATGTACTACGAACACGGTACAAATGTGTTTTGGTTTATTGACAGTCTTGTAAACGGTAATCTCAATGAACTGCGTGGATTTGTAAAAGGTGTTGCAGAAAAAGGATTGGATATACACTGGACAGGTTATGCAAGGTGCGACGGACGAATGGATGCAGAATATTACAAAGATTTAAAAGCAGGAGGCTGTGAAGTTTTAAATTACGGCATTGAAAGTGGCAGTCAGGTTGTGCTTGATGCAATGGATAAAAAAGTAACAGTCGAAGAAATGGAAGCTAATTTCCGTGACGGACACGCTGCCGGTGTAGATGCAATGACCAATTGGATTGTAGGCTTTCCAAACGAAGGTCCAAAAGAATTAGAAGATACACTTACATTTTTATGGCGTATTCGTAATCAAGGATTGATTGCGGTGAGTCAGGGCACTGGATTTAGTGTAGGCGTAGATACCATTGTAGGACAAAACTTCAACAAATTTAATCTAATGCCATTTTATTACTATGATCACTGGATTACAAAAGATTTACGTGCAAGCATTGTTCATAAACTTATTAAAATGAAAAGTTTTAGCATTTTTACAGATTTTCTACAGACAGATAAAATCTGTAGTTTGCCTACTAGGCACAGTTTAAGACAAAAGCATTACAAGATTGAATTTAATCAACCAGATAGACTAAATGATTTGGTTTACAATTATGAAGATTTTGACTATAATATTATTAAGCCAAACCTTGGAAATTTTGCAGACAGTCTAGTGAATGAGATCTGGCCGTTTTTGAGAATATTATGGCGTACCAAAGGTGGTTACAAATTAAATCTTAAATTTAGAAAAGATTGGGAATACGAAGAATGGGGTGCAAGAAATGCTGCACCACTTGATGCAGAATATGATTTTGAAATCGATGATGAAGGTAATTGGACGGCTGACTTTTGGTGGGACTATCAACAAGACAAATACGACAGTTGGGATGACAAGTATTGGATTGAAGATGGTAGAGAAAAAATGAGTGTAGATCCTTGGAGCCCTGTATGGGCAATCATGGATTTTACAAGAGACAACGGTAACGCAGTAATACGTGCAAGAAAACTTGCGTGGAAAGGTGATGAAGCCAAAAAAGGCAAAGATCCATACAATGCGTTTGATAGCGAAATATTCAAGCAACACCAAAAAGAATTTTATAGATTTAGAGATACAGATTTAAGTTTCAAATATGAATGGCAAGGCAAAGGAAAATGGAATGTCTGATACATATTGCGTTTATCCATTTATAAACGTACATACAAACACAGACGGTAGGTGTAAACTTTGCTGTCATGTTTATGGAGAAGATTACATACAAGTAGATGGCAAAGATGCTGTATTAGGTAAAACAGATTGGAAAAATATTTGGAACAGCCAATATATGCTGGATGTACGGGCAAATATGTTGGCAGGCAAACCTGTTAAAGAATGTGGTCGCTGCTACGAGCACGAAGGGAAAGGTCTTGAAAGCAGTAGGCAATGGGCAAACGCTAATTACAAAACGCCATTACTGCATAGCAATCCTACTCACCTGGAACTTAGGCTTGGTAATCACTGCAACTTAAAGTGCAACAGTTGTTGGAGTGTTAGCAGCGACAACATTTACAAAGAACGCAAAAAGATTATGAGCAAAGAACGTCTGCCAACTTGGTTACACGATCAGTGGGCACACGAAATACGCAGTGTAGAAGAACACGATTGGCAGTGGTACGAAACACAAGAGTTTCGTGACTTTGTAGATGCGGTAGCACCCACACTAGAACGATTGTATTTGACTGGCGGCGAGCCAACACTAATACAGGCTAATCAATATGTTTTAGACAAATTGGTAGAGGTAGGAAATAATCGTTGTTATGTTGCCTGGACTACAAATATGACAACTTGGCCAGAAGGATTTTACGATAAATTAAACTTCTTTGATGCAAGTGAAATACAGATGAGTATAGACGGGCACGGCGAACATAATATGTATATTCGCTATCCTACAGACTGGAACAAGGTAGAAGAAAACTTTGCTAAAGCAATGACACTGCCTGAAAAAGTACAGTTGAAAATTTATTTTGTATATCAGGCTTGGAATATATTTGATGTATCGCCAATGATTAAATGGTTAGAAAGCACACAAACTAGACGTGTAGATTTTGTGCCTATCTTTCTTGAACATCCTGATCAAATACACAGTTGTGTCTGGCCTGAAGAAATAAGACATAAAGCACTTGATGATTTACGTATGATAAAAACAAAACTACATACCGACCCAGTTCAAAGAATCATTAACTACACACTTAACACCGATAAATATTCTGTTGAAAATATTAATAAAATGAAACAGTTTATTAATATTAATGACAAATATAGAAAACACAAATTTGGTGACATTTTTCCATTTTTAGATTATGTATTGGAAACAGAATGCAAGACATAAAAGCAATTGTACCAGCTAAAGACAAGTGGGTAAGTATTGTATGGCAAGTAAACGACTGGTGTAACTTCCGTTGTACGTATTGTTCAGAATGGAATTGGGCCGGGCGTAATAAAAACGAAGATGATATTGATTTAATTGTAACCACTTTAGAGCGTATTATGTTGCACTATAAGGACAAAGGTTACAAATATTTTAAACTTTATCTAAGTGGTGGAGAACCTACATTTTGGAAAGGTATCATTCCAGTTGTAGAAAAATTTAGAGAAATTGCTGAATGGCCTGGCAGTTGTGTTGGAATCAATACAAACTTCAGCCGTCCATTAAGTTGGTGGGAAAAACATCACCACTTGTTTGAAGATGTTGTTGCAAGTTATCATGCTGAATGGACTAAAGAAGAAAAATATTTACAATGTTACAAATTTTTACAAGATAAAAAAAATTATTTGTGTAGTCGTATAATGATGCATCACGATCATTTTCAACAATGTGTAGACTTTGGTGATAAAATCAAAGACACTTGCGATAATTATATGATCGAGTATGCACCAGTATATGACGAATTAAGACCTAGTACAGATCCATATTTTTACAAAGAACAGTGGCAAATGGACTTTTTTAAAACCAATAGCAGTGCAAGACAGCAAGTGATTCCAATACACAAAGAACCAAACTATGCTTGGGCAAAAGTGCATTATCAAGACGATACTGTAGAAGCAATAGATACAAATGCTATAATTACAGAGGGTAAAAACTTCTTTAAAGGATGGACTTGCAACATACACGAAAGTTTGCACATACATCCAAATGGTAGAATACAGCAAGCCAGTTGTGGAGTTGGACCAATAGTAGGAAATATTGTACAAGGTGAATTTGATATCAAACTATCTGAAGCCATTGTTTGTCCTAAAACACACTGTCATTGTGCAGCAGATTTTAATATAAGTAAAGCGAGCCCAGAAAATGTCAACCTCATCTCCTGATACATTTTGCTATCACGCTATGCAAAGTTTTAGCACACATCCACACGGACGCAGCAGACCCTGTTGTTTTAGTAGACAAGAAACAAGAAAGTTTATGCCAGGTATAAATTTTCAAGATACACCAGAATACAATGATAAGGTCAATGCAGCTCAGAATCTCAGTGAATTTATCAATGATCCTGAAATAATGAAAATTAGAGAAGGATTGTTAAAAGGAGAACAACCTGCAGGGTGTGCCGAGTGTTTCAAACTTGAAAAAGATGGCATACGCAGTTTTAGACAAACATCAAATGAAATCTATGAAGAACATATAGATACAAGTTTACAAAACGTCAGTGAAGATGGGTTTCTAGATCCACAGGCAATTACGTATTTAGATATCAGTTTAGGTAATGTCTGCAACTTAAAGTGTCGCAGTTGCAATCCTTGGGCAAGCCACAGATGGATCGAAGAAGGTCCTACAGTGCCACATACAGATTGGGATGAAACAGCATATAAAATAGGCAAGTTAAGCAGCACTGATCCTTGGTTTATTAAAGCATTTGAAGAAGGCTTTTTTGATGAAGTATTACCTAATGTAAAAATTATCAATTTTATTGGTGGCGAACCTTTGGTTGTTGACGAACATTACACTTGGTTAGAACACATTATTGAACAAGGCTGGAGTCAAAATATCGAACTGCATTACAATACAAACGGCACAACTATACCAGATAGACTGTTGGACATTTGGGATAAATTTAAAGGTGTTGTACTAAGTCTAAGTATTGATGCTACAGAGGATCTAGCATATTATGTAAGATATCCTAGCAAGTGGAAAATCATCAAACGCAATATTGAAAAACTCAAAGAGTTTAGCAAAACACGTACAGGTGTTATTGTGCATACACACGTTACTCTTAGTGTAATGAACTTACACGATTTACCAAATGTATTGGACTGGTGTAAAGAAAATTATGATACTTGGCACTATACTTGGGATTGGGGCAATCATGGTTATCAAAATTGTTTGCCACATTTTAATATTGTAGAATATCCACGTAATCTGCACATAAGAAATTTGCCAGCAGAACGTAAAGAATTGATGAACGATATGTTAGAAAAACAACACGTGAAATTTAAAAATGCAGGGTTGCCAGAATGGGAACAATGGGCAGTAGATGCAATTTTAGGATTGAAAAATCAACTTAACGAAGAACCAAACGAAGGCGATTGGCAAAAGTATATTAACAATACCAAAGCAAGTGACAAATTTAGAAATGTAAATATTTTGGATTATATTCCGTGGATGGAGGAATATATGTAATGGATATTGTTGCATTTGGAGATAAAAAACTAGTAGGTGAAAAAAATGCTCCATATTTGCTTGCACAAAAATTAGGATACAATTTTAAAGATTTGACCACTAATACTACAGGTCCACAAAGTGTTTTTAGGTTAGTAACAAAATATGCAGCTCAAGAGGAAGACTTTTTGCCTGTAATTGGGTGGAGTAATCCTGCTAGTATTCAGCTAAGAAAAGTTTTTAAAAAAGAATTCTTTGCAGGGTTCGATGATCCTAATTACTTTGTTTTTGGAAGTAATACCAAAGAAATTGAAATGGATTTTCAAAGATTACACAAATGGAAACATATACTCACCGACCATCACTTAACCAATATTAGATGGTGCAATTTGGTTGTTAGTGTACAAGAATTTTTGAAAAGTCTAGAAATACCATACTTGATGTACAATATAGATAATTCAATCAGCTGGGACGAATACACATTATATATGGTCAAGCATATTGATAGAACACGGTATATTGGGGTAGACAATCCCAAAGCTAATATAAAAAAATATGTAAAAAAGTTAGGTTATGATTTCAACACACTCGAAGGACAACAATGTGTTGCAAATTTATTAAACGAAAAGTTAAAATCAAAATGACAACATTAGTAGCTATTGGATGCAGTCACACTTATGGAACAATGTTAGATGGTATTCAATCATCTAGTCTTTTTAATTTACAAAATAATTATGCTGCTTTGTTGGCAAAAAAAAATAATTTTAAATATATGAACCTGAGTTTGCCAGGAGGAAGTAATGAATACATACACAGAACCTGCATAGATTGGTTCACTCGTATAAAGAAAAAAAATGAAGATTACCTTGTACTAATTGGATGGACATCACCTTTCCGTATGGAATTGAGATATCCAGAAGAGTCTGAATATATTCACACTACAATGGCAAAAGCCGATCCTAAGTATTTTCCTATAAGTCTTGGTCAAGATCCTGGTATAGCAAGCAGTAAAGAATTCAAACGAGTTCATAGTATTACACCTTTGTTGTTTGAAGAAACAAAAGAATATGATATGTGGGCTTCATATGCCTGGCATTTACAAAGATTTTTAGAAAAAAACAATGTTAAGTATCTGATGTATAATACTTGTGAAGAACTTGGTATAACCTATAACAATAAAGACATCATTGAAAGACTAGATACAAAAAAATACTTGCATCCTATAACAAAAAATCAAAACTTTTTGTATTGGGGATTGTCTAAAGGATTTGAAAAAACAGAATGCTGGCATTTGAAATTAGATGCACACATTGCTTGGAAAGATTATTTAGATCAAAAGTGTAAAGAACTTGACTATTATTCATAATTGTGTTATAAGTAAATTTGTAATAGTGAGAGGCACACAATGGCAAAATTTGGTCCTAAAGTTTATCCGAGTGATATTATTAAGACAAAAGGTCACTGGGCTGTAGGTACAATCTGGTACGCAGAAGGTTCCAAAGGCATATATAACATTGAAATGAAGGACACCGGATTTAGTTGTGATTGTCCAGCATTTAAAAAGTGCAAACATATCAAAGCAGTAGAGGAAGCGTTCAATGGCTAAGGCAAACAAAGTAGCAGCAAAACCTAAAAAGAAAACAGTACGTGCAGTTCGTCGCGGCAGTAATATGCTACCACTTATGCCTATGAAAGGTATTACTTGGCACAAGGCACAATACTATACACACTATGAAGTAGAATCAAAGGAGTGGCTTACAACTGTTAAAGCATACATTAAAAAACACTATGACAAGAAGATGGTTACTGCAATCAACAAGTTACCAGATTGGAAAATTGGTGGGAAGAGTCATTGGGCGACTGCGGCATTTTTAATTGACAATGATAAAGCAGATATTGTGCCAGAAGGACATCGTACAGGCATCGATCGGTGGATCAAAGAACTTGCTGAAGAAGGTGCTGCCGTTGTCGAAGAAAAGAAAGCAGAAGAAAAAACAAAAAAGAATGTGTACACACCTAGCATTCAAGAACGCATACGTGATCAAGCAATTGCTGCGTGTGATGCAATTGAAGAATGGCTAGATAACTTTATAACTGACAAAAAGAATTTTGATCCTAAAGGGTTTGATTTTGTTAAACATTTTGCAACAACAAAAGTTTCACAAGCACACGCTCGCAAAATCAAAGGATTTTATGCATCTGAGTATGAAGAAGCACAACTAATACAAAATATGCCAACTCCTTCTCAAATCAAAAAAATAAAAAATGAAAAAGAACAGGATATGGCTCAACAGTTGCGTGAAGGTTACAGTCATCTTACAAAGCAGGATGCAAGAAATTATTTGGAGGCTTTAGAATTACTAATGGGTGCGTGTGATGTAATTATAGATGCTGCTAAAGCAACACGTAAACCACGCAAAAAAGCACCCCCAAGTAAAGAAAAAATGATTGCAAAAGTGCAATATAAAGAACGTGATGATAAATTACAACTAGTCAGTGTAAATCCTTTAGATCTAATTGATGCTAAAGAAGTATGGGTATATAATAGCAAAACCCGCAAAATTGGCAAATACATCGCAGACGAACACACAACTATTCAAGTCAAGGGCACTACACTTCAGTTCTATGATGAAAAGAACAGTATACAAAAAACCCTGCGTAAACCAGAAGAAACACTGAAAGAGTTTAAGAAAGCAGGCAAGGTTGCACTACGCAAATTTATGGATAATATCAAGACAACAGATATCAAATTAAACGGGCGTTTAAATAGTGATACTATTATTTTAAAATGTGTTCACTAAATACAATATGAAAAATATTACACTTGAAGCATTGGAGCGTCAAGTATTGTTATGGAATCGAGCAGCAATACTGGCGCCCATTTTTTTTACTGGCCTGTTGATGGTCACATGGTTATTAGGTTTGTGTGACATACAAACTCTATTTTTTATTGCCTGTGGATTGTATTTTAGTACAGCAGTTATTTGGTGGTGGTGGACTATGAAAAGCATACATCTGTTGGTGAAAACACTGAACAGCACAAGAGAAGGTGTAATAGAAGTAGCAGCAGAACTCAAAAGTATTCGAGAAGAACTACAGGTTGACAACAACACTGCTAAGTAGTATTATTATTACAGTGGACTAGGTGTTCGACCCACTATAAATATTCCGCACACTCCATAGACGCAAGGAGTATAAATGGCTTATTATAGCACAAAAACATATGGGCACGCCATTGGATTAAGTGCCTGCTTTAGACAACCTAAAGCACATTCACATTGCAGATTCCTACACGGATACAGTTTGCAATTCAAATTCACATTCTCTGCAACAGAACTGGATGAAAAGAATTGGGTGGTTGACTTTGGTGGACTTAAACCACTAAAAGCCTGGCTAGAAGATAACTTTGATCACAAAGTTGTATTGGACAAGGATGATCCAGAAATGGATACATTCAAAGACTTGGAGGCAAAAGGTCTTGCAGAACTCACAGTACTCAATGGTGTAGGTGTAGAGCGTTTTGCTTACCATGCTTGGAAACAAGCTAATGAACTTGTAAGTGAAATGACAAATGGTCGTTGTCGTTGTGTTGAAGTAGAATGTGCAGAGCACGGAGCAAACTCAGCAATTTATAGAGTGTAGTATGAAAATTTTAATTATGGGATTGCCCGGCAGCGGAAAAACTTGGTTAGCTGAAAGGTTACAAAAGCATTTAGATTGTGCTTGGTATAATGCAGACGCTGTCCGAAAGCAGGCAAATGACTGGGAATTTAGCGAGGAAGCACGTATACGTCAGGCAAGGCGTATGCGCAATTTAGCAGACTTTGAAAAAGGTTGCGGAAGAACAGTAATTTGTGATTTTGTTTGCCCTACAAAACTTACACGCCACATTTTTGAAGCAGACTATGTTGTTTGGTTAGATACTATTGATAATAGTCATTTTGAAGATACAAACAAAATATTTGAAAAACCGCAACGTGTTGACTATCATGTAAGCGAATGGTTTGACAATACCGACGAGACATTAACTCAAGCTATCTATAGACATATTAGGAAACAAAATGTTCAATGATTTTGCACCTACAACACAAATGCTAGGACGTTGGCAACCTTGGCACAAAGGACATACAGAACTATTCAAACGTGCATTAGCCGAAACAGGACAAGTGCATATTATGGTTAGGACTGTACCACAAACAGAAGATGCTAGTGGCGGCAGAACAATGATACAAGATGACAATCCTTTCCAAGCAACTGATGTCATAGAAAACATAAAAAAAGAACTTGCAAAAGAAGGTTATGCATACGCAGACAAATATATTATAACAAGAGTGCCAAACATAGTAGATATAAGTTATGGTCGCGGTGTAGGTTATACATTTACAGAACATGATTTAGGTGAAGAGATGCACAATATAAGTGCTACAAAAATTAGAGCACAAATGAGAGCAAAAGGCGAACTTTGAATTATATTATTTGTTTAAAATGGGGTAAAAAATATTCGGCAGAATATGTAAACAATTTGTATGCAATGACACAAAGACATTGTACCGTGCCACACGAATTTGTTTGCTTTACTGAAAACAGAAAAGGAATAGACAAACAAATACGCACTATAGATCTTCCTACTATGAATGTAGATGGATGGTGGTACAAACCTTGGTTTTTCAGCAAAGATTTGCCTATTCAAGGAACGCTTTTATATTTTGATTTAGACGTTATTGTATTTAGAAATATAGATAAATTATTTTCCTACAAACCAAAACAATTTTGTATTATTAGAGATTTCAATAGATCACTAAGAAAAAATTATGATAGAATCAACAGCAGTGTTTTTAGATTGGAATCTGGTATGTTTCATAATATCTATAAACAATTCGAAGTAGATCCTAAAATGCATATGCAAAAGAATAGAGGTGACCAAGATTGGATGTATAGAAACATTCGTAACTACAATTATTGGCCAGACGAATGGATACGTAGTTATAAGTGGGAAATGAGAGATAGGAGAGATTTGCAATTACATAAAGGTAAAAGAAATTTTGTTGTAGACACTCCACCAAAAATACTAGATGATTGTAGCGTAGCAGTTTTTCACGGTGAACCTAATCCAGCAGATGCCAATGATAGCTGGGTACGTAAACATTGGGGTTGACATAGTATTAATTTAATGCTATAAAAAGCATATAGGAGGGTACTATGAATACTTGGGTAATAAGCGATACACACTTCAATCACGCAGCAATCTTGACATTCAAAGACTATGCTGGCAAACCTCCTAGAGTGTTTGACAGTGTAGATCAAATGAACGAGTGTATGATGGACAACTGGGTTGACTGTGTTGGACCAAATGACACTGTATATCACTTGGGTGATGTGTTGTTTGGTCAGGACAAAGTTATATGGTTGGAAAACAATATGTACAAGTTGCCAGGCAAAAAGCACTTGATATTAGGTAACCACGACAATCCAAAGTTCCTTGCTCCTTTCTTCAAAAGCATAGCATTGTGGAAGGATATGAGTGATATAGGGTTGTTGTTGAGTCACACGCCACAACACGCAAGTACACTTGCTGAGTCACACAGATTTGGTACTGCTCCTATATTGAATGTTCACGGACACATACACAGTAATCCTTCACCGGAAGGACCATACAAATGTGTGTGCGTTGAGCAAACAGATTTTAAACCTGTAAACATAGACGAGTTGACCAATGCTGGATGATCACGCAGCAAAAATATTTGCTAAAAACATAAACTTGATGGTGCCGTGGTATCTCATGGCATCATACGCCTACTATGTACAAGATGATGCTATTTTCTCAGATGGCTTCTTTGACGAGATGGGCAAAACAATGTTGACTGTTTGGGATGACATTGAACACTTTCACAAAGAACACATTAGCAAAGGTGATTTGGAAGCAGGCACTTTCTTAGGCAAGTATCCAAGTCGTGTAGAAGGTGGGTTAGCAGAAGTGCGAAAAAAGTTTTTTACTAAAACAGGTAAAGTTAGAAAAAATGTCTCGTAATAGTTCTTGACTATTCTAGAAATTAAAGTTAGTATATATTATGATTAGAACTTATATGATGTATGCAGGTCTTACTTTCCTCGGCTATGAGTATGGCGAGACCGAAGAGGCAGTGTTGTTTAGGACTCGTGGCAAGTTTGGCCCGCCTAGCAACTGGAATGTAGATGAATATACAGCAACGCTTATCAAGTTGCGTGAATTGGAAAAAGTATGAATGACTTGAAGTTTACCACAGCAGGTGACTATTTGAAATCGCAGCAAAAGCGTATTGGTTTCGCTTGCAAATATTTGCATCATAATCAACGTCAACCCAAAAAATTATTAGAAGAATTACAACGGCCTCTTACAGAACGTGCAACAACAGTTGCATGGCTAAATAGACAAAGTAAGGATGTTGCAGAAGAGCGTTTGTGGGATATTATGGTACACAACGCAGCAGCAGCAAAAAGGTTAGTAGAATATGTGGGAAGCCTTCCTCCAGAACTTCGTATGGTCCGACTGGGTAGCAATCAGCTTCCTTGTGCTACCGAGCCTACTTGGCGTTATTTTTGGAGCCGTCCAGATGTGGTGGCGTACTGCGAGAAACACTACAGAGAAGTTGGTGACGCAGCCAGACGCTTGGATGTTAGGCTCTCAATGCACCCAGGACAATTTTGTGTCCTTGCATCAGACAACGAAGAAATCGTCGAAAGGAGCATAGAAGAATTTGAATATCACGCCACTCTCATCCGCTATATGGGTTACGGACAACGGTTCCAAGACTTCAAATGCAATGTCCACATCAGCGGCCGCAAAGGTCCAGCCGGTATCAAAGACACGCTTAAACGCCTCTCACCGGAAGCAAGAAACACTATTACAATCGAAAACGACGAAAACTCGTGGGGACTCGACGCCAGCCTTGAGCTTGCAGACGATCTCGCTTTGGTGCTAGACATACACCACCATCTTATTCACAGCGGAGGAGAATACATTGAACATAATGATGACCGTGTTAGAAGGGTTATTGATAGTTGGAGGGGTGTCCGTCCTGTTATACACTTTAGTCAAAGCCGTGAGGATTTACTACACTCTTGCGACCCTACACTACGGCCCGATTATCCAAAACTATATGAGCAAGGATTCAAAAAACAAAAGTTGAGAGCCCACAGCGATTACTGCTGGAATCACGCATTGAACGAATGGGCATTGGAGTTCTGGGGCGATTTTGATATTATGGTAGAGGCAAAGATGAAGAATCTTGCCAGCGGACAGCTATACAGTATGACCGAAGAATCAAAAGTGGCAGCATAATTATTTTAATAGATAAGTACTTTTGTCATAAGACAGTGATGACCACTTGTGTCGTCCACACAACAAAAGGAGAATAATATGACCGTAGATACTTCTGTGGGTATTGATAATGTACCCTTCGCTATTATGCGTTTAATCAAAGATGCACCTTATCAAACAATGTGGGTGCGAGAATTGCTAAAAAATTCAATCGAAGCAACTCAACAATATATTACTAATCATAAAATTGAAAAGCCAGTTCCTATCAGAGTTCGTGCGCTAAAAGTAAATGATTTATTTTATGGATGGAATACAACCAATTACAAATTGAGTTTTTTGAATTATGGCGGTATGACTGGCAAAGAATTACGTGACGCTACTAATTTGTTTTCAAGTGTAGGAAAAACACAAAGTGATCATGACAACTTTGGTGTAGGAATGAAAGTCACACTTGCTAATTTCACAGACATATTAATGATATCATACAAAGAAGGTGTTGCTAACTATGTGTTAGTAGGACTAGAAGGCAGCCGTCTAATGCGGTTTAATGATATTCAAAACTGTACAGATTGGGTGAAATCACAAGCAGAGTACAGAGGCTATGATTTAGATCACGACTGGACAGAAGTTATTATTATGGGGAAAAATGATCCTAAACAAAATACATTTACACATACTTTTGGTTCTAGTAAAAGCAAACAAAGTGGCAACCACGTGATTCACAAAGCATTTAGTAGATTTGTTGATATTCCGGAAAACATTGATATCTATTTTGCCAATGGAGATAAGGCAGAAGACACTGTACACGGATCAGGTAGAGCTGCTTGGGGTAAAAACGGAATCAAGTTCCAAACAAAAGAACAAGTATGGAATAATGCAAAAACCAAAGTTCCTGAATGTTTTAAAATTTCTGTAAAAGGCGAAGATGATAACATTTATCATTACTATTATGATGCAGCAGCAGACAGTGGTACACCTGCAACTGAAGGATTTGGTAGTCGTTATGGCAACACACACTTTGTTAGTTTGATATGGGGAAAACACAATGACAAAGAACGTTATGATGTAAACTATATTGACAAATGGAAACGTATTGCTACACGCCTTGGAATTTATGCTGATCACAAATATTTCAAAGTAGATGTAGAACTTCCATACAATCAGTATACTACAACTACGTATAGAAATGAGTTAAAATTAATTGACAGTGAAAGCGATGATCCAATTGGGTATAGAGATTTTATCAAAGGCATCGAAGAAAACTTTCCTGATGAAATTGTAGAAAAAATTAGACAACACAATCAAAAAGCAACCCCTGAAGATATCCAAGATAGGATTAGAGAATATCTAAAAGAAAACTACAATGAGTTTCCTTTACCAGGAAGTAGTGTGAAAGGCGATACTGTTGCTAAACCAAAAGCTTCAAACAAAAAACCCGTACCTAAAAAAGCATCAGGGCGTCCAAGACCTAAAGTTTTTGCACCTGTGCAAATAGGTACACCTAAATTTGTTGCAGATCATAATTTGCCCAGCTTTGTTGAATTTAATGACAACGGAGCAAGCAATCAAGATGTAATATACTACAATCCTGAACACAAAGCTGTTGATGCATTGTTTGCGAGAATACAAGATGAATTTGTAGAAGATGTTCACGCTGCAATTAGAACAGAAGCTTGCGAACTATTGAAAGTAAAAATAGGTGCCAAAATTGTTTTTGCTAAAGGACAATTAGATAGTGATTGGTTTGATAACGATACTTATAGAAATATAACTACCAGCACTGCACTTACATTTGATGCATTACAAAGTGAAGGATTAGTTCCATACCTGAGAAAATTTGGTAAACAAAAACAAACTGAGTTTGAAAATTTTGGTTTATCAAATGAGGCAGCATAAATACGTTATGACAAATTTTATTCAATCAATGTATGCTAGAGCACAAGCAAAAAATGTTGAACAAGCTAAGAACCCTAACAGGGTTCTTGGTGGCTTAAAAGGACAAGGTTCTAATAGTTTTACAATGCTAGGCGAAGATGGTGTAGAAAAACAAATTCCTACACAAGCATATGTGCAAGCACTGGAAGAAAAACTCCGAGCGCAAGATGCTAGACTACTAGTTTTAGAAAAACAACTGAGGAGATTATCAAATGGTTAAAAAATGGATTAATGATAGATTAAAAGAAAGAAGCACACTAGATGGTGCTGTTTTAGTTGCAGCAGGTATTGCTATGATCTTGGTTCCAGTTGATCTGATTGCTTATGCCTGTATTTTTTACGGTGCTTGGACAATTTATAGACAGGGATGAAAATAGCAGCTATTGGTTGTAGTTTTACAAACTATGTATGGCCAACCTATGCAGATATATTACAAGCAGATAGATTCGGGTTGTCAGGAATAGGCAACGAGAGAATATTCTATACTCTATGTCATTTATATAAAACACAACAACTACATCTTTACGATGCAATTGTGATTCAATGGACCAGTCCTTTTAGATTTGATTATTTAACTAAGGATGGCTGGACATACAATGATGGCAACATTGCATACAGTCAAGAAAATCGGCATATTTGGAAAAAAATAAAAGAATGGTATAATGAAGATTTTGAAACTGCCAAATCTGAAAACTACATTGTTTCAAGTAAAGCAATTTGCGAAAAAATAGGAATAAAACAATATCATATGTCAATGACACATTTAGCCGATTACGTAGACTTGGCAGATTTGCTCAGAGATTTCAAGGGTAGATATCAAATTAAATCATCTCCGTGGTCCGATACTCCTTTTTTAGACGGACATCCTGATGTACCTTCCCACATTCAAATTGCTGAAAAAGTAGCCGAAAATATAGGAACAAGCATTGATCCTATAATGATAGAAAAATGCAATAAATTTCACAAAAAAATTGTCAAAGGAATGGATTTTGTAGACATAGAAAAACACTATGATTTAAATTTTCCATATAGGCATATCACTACTGGCCTTTAAACTCCAAACTTGTTTAGCATTTACACCACGTTTTTGGGCAAACCTTTTTGCATCGCAGTTTTCACAAACATGAAAATAATTATTGTTTAATCTTTTTGGATCCATTTTTCCTCGCTCTCTTGTGAATTCTGTGTTACAATTATCACAGCGAAGGACCACCATTGTTTTTTTACGACAGTATGTGTGTTGTTTGCCAAGTTTACTGCGGCGCATATGCCAAGTATCAATCAAATATTCTTTTATATACATAACTATATTTACATTAAGATTATAAAATACACCGATAAATAATAGAAAGGAACACTATGAGCATACTAACTTTAACACCAGCAGCTGAAAAACAAATAGATACACTTTGTAACGAAAACGAGTGCTATGGCATCAGTTTGAATATCAAAGGTGGCGGATGTGCTGGATTTGAATATGATTGGGGCACAGTTGCAACTCCTTTGGATCTTGAAAAAGATGACGAAGTTGTGAAAACTGCAAACGGATGTGCATTTGTAGTAGGTGCTCATAGTTTGATGTTTTTGATTGGAACAGAAGTAGATTATGTAAAAAGTTTGGTTGGAGCAAACTTTGAAATACGCAATCCAAATGCTCAAAGTGCGTGTGGATGCGGTGTAAGTGTAAACTTTGATATGGATAATTTAGTACCAGAATGGTAAAGGAAAAGTAAATGGCTAAACAAGAAATTGATATTGGTGTAGAGGGTAATGACGGCACAGGCGATAGTATTCGCGAAAGTTTCAAAAAGGTAAATGAAAATTTCAGCGAACTATATGCTGTATTTGGTTTAGGCGGATCTATCAGTTTTAAATCTTTAGATGATGTTCCTTCACAATACACAGGCAACGAAAACAGTGTGCCTTTGGTAAACACCGGCGGAACTAATATTAGTTTTTACAAATTCGTAAGCGACAGCGGCATCAATAGTGATGCAGTAAGTAATCCTAGTGCTTTAACTAATAGTGTATTTTTTACTTTCGAAGACCCTGACCCAACTACTCCTAATGAAAGTGGAAAACTAAAAGTTATTATCAATGACCCACATATTGAAAGAGATCCAGATCCAAGATTAACCAATCCTTTATCAGTGGAAGCAGCAGCGGCATACAACAATGACACTAACACAATACTAAGAAATACCAGCGGTTCTGGAGATGATATTGATACACTAGTAGATCGTTGGAATGCTGTGCATGACAGTTTAGCAGCAATTGATAGTGACAACATTCTTATCAGTAAAGGCTTTGCAGATGACAATTATGTTAACACAGACGGAGACGAATTAACAGGACTGTTAGAATATGCCACAGGATTAGGACCAGCTGTAGGCAGACAAATTCCTGCTATCGAAGATGTAATTTCTAGATCTGGAACAAAAGAAAATAGAACTATGTTACAAGATCTATTCTTGACAGATCATCCAGAACCACTTGCAGGTGCAGGCACTCCAAATGATTTGAGCGACTTGCAAGTTCCTTCAAAATTATATGTTGACACACAAGGTTACTCTTCTCCTACTAACATTTTTGTAAGCACTAAAGGCGACGATGCACAAACTTTTGCACCTAGCGGCAAGGAAGGTAGAAGTTTAAATTATGCTTACAGAACTATTGGTGCTGCTATGGCACGTGCAGAATCTATTATCGATTCTACTCCATATGAGCCAGGGCCTTATGTTCAAACAATTACACATACCAACAACACAGTTAACAGTGCTATCGAAACAGTACCAGGTGTAACTAGTCCAGTTGCTACTTCAGATGCAGCAAAAACCGTTGTTGAAAATACAAAAGTACAAATCAGCTATGATGTGACCGATTATATCAATACTACATATCCAAATCTAGAATACGACGAGGCAGTGTGTAGACGTGATGTCAAGTTGATTTTGCAAAGTATCAGTTTAGATGTACAAGCAGGTGCTACAGCAAATTACTTGACACGCTGGGCTGGGTATAGATATAACGCTAATCCTAGTGGAATCTTAGCAAAAACAAAACAACTTCAAGAAACTATCGCTGGTATTAGACGAGCACAACAATTACTCCAAGATGAATTTGTTGCTGCTGGTACAGTAAGTGCCACAGTCCAAGGCTATTATGGAGATAGATTTGACGAAATTGTATCATTAATAGAAAACGACGAAGAACTAGATGTTAACTTAGTTTATGGTAATAGCTATACATTTACTTTTACTAACGGAGGTAATGCAGCAGTTGATCAAGGCGTAGTAGGTAACCCTGATTTGCGTGAAGGTAAACTAATTGTAGGCAAATCCAGCGGTGCAAAAGGTATTATTACAGACTACGAACGTGCTGTCACAGGTACTACAGACCGTATTACTGTTCATCTTATCGAACCTTTTGATTTTGATGTAGGTGAGGAAATGGAATTTGGTGCTCTTGTAAGAAATAACCAAGTTACAGTGTTTGTAGAAAGTGGTATTTACGACGAACATTTTCCTATCAAAATTCCTGAAAATGTAAGTATCAAAGGTGACGAATTTAGACGCACAGTTGTACGTCCAAAAAAAGGTACATCACAAAGTAAATGGGCAAGTACATATTTTTACAGAGATATTGTGTTTGACGGACTACCAGCTGCACAATCTCCAATTGATACTATTACTAATATCAGTGCAGCAGATGCATCTCGTGTTGCAGGTACATATCAAATTGCAGCAAATGATTATGCTAAAACAGGTATAGGACAAGATGCTACTTTTACAGTGATTGTTGACGGATCTGGTGCAGCAAGTATCAGCGTTGGCAACGGAGGTGCAGGTTGGATAGTCGGCGAAACAATCACCATTGATGACGATGACTTGGGCAGCGGTGGTGGTGCAGCTCTTACATTTGATGTAGCTACAACAGGCGGTGGCTATCACTTCACACATCCACAAAATGGAACGCAAGGCAAATATGGTTATCATTATTTAACAGACAGCGGCGAGCCTATTAACATAGGAAACAACGGTGCTAACAATCCTGGTAATTTTGAACAGGCTGCAAACCTAATAGAATTAAACAAAGATTTTATTATAGAAGAAACAATTCAATATGTAGATGCGACATATCCAGCACTTGTTTATGATGAAAACAAATGCAGAAGAGATACAGGATTGATTGTAGACGGTTTAGTCGCCGACTTGAAAGCTGGTGGAAGAGCAACTACACTTGTAAATCAAGGTGCATATTATTCAGGTGCTGTCAGTGGACAAGAAGCACAGACAGAAGCAGCAATTTTAAACATAAAAACCATTGCGTCTAGTGTGTTAGATAACGACAGCGGTAATCCCTTTGCTAAACTGGGCACTGTTGATCAAGTATTTGACAACGACTACACAGCTGAAACAGGATCTGATACAAATTTAAATAATCTTGTAGATTGTGTTGCGTTTGCATTTGATGGAAACTATAATCCACCAAAAGAAAACAACACACTTGATGTGTTCTTGTGTAATGATGCAACAATTGTTAGAAATATCACTGTACAAAGACACGGCGGATTTATGATGGTTCTAGACCCAGAAGGTCAAATCTTAACAAGATCTCCATATTGTCAAACAGGAACTAGTTTTTCACAATCGTTGGGTACAAAAAGAGCATTTGCAGGAGGACAATACATTGATGGTTATGCAGCTAATATGCCTGCAACAATTAACACTGTGACAAGTCCATTCAAACTAGTAGTAGGGTCTCCTACAGATCAAGGTTTGTTTATTAGAAGACCACCTACTCCGTTTCCTTTTGTTTTAAATGGAGCAAGATACCAGGTTAATGCTATTGAAAATTATGATCAAACAACAGGTACTGTTACACTAGTATTAGACGAAACCAGTAACAACAGTAATGGATATACAGGCAGCACCGGGGTCGATATCTTTATTCAAAGTGGTGGTAACAGAAGTATGTTGTCAAACGACTTCACACAGGTAAACGATCTTGGATATGGAATTGTTGCAAACAACAATGCTTTGACAGAATGTGTGAGTATGTTTACATATTATTGTCACACAGGATACATTGCAGACAACGGATCGCAAATACGTAGCTTGGGTGGTAACAACAGTTATGGTTTCTATGGACTAGTATCTGCTGGTGCAGATCCAGATGAAATTCCAACAGATGTAAATCTACGTGATGACATGGTGTTTCCAGGCAAAGTTATCAATGTCGAAGGTTACTTAGACTTTGCAAGTGCAGTTCCAGCAGGCGTTAATATAGGCGACGAATTAACACAAGCTACAAGTGCTGCTACAGCTACAGTAAGTGCTCTTGGAGAAAATGATACAAGAGTTTATATCACTGATATTACTGGTACATTTGATACTACAAATGCAATTACAACAGACGCAGGTGCAACGGCACTTGGAACACCTACAGATGTAGAATTAGAAGATTTAAGTGCTGATGCAGAAAAACTTTTTGTCTTTGTTTATGATCTTACTGGATTTCCACTAAATGTTAGCGAAGTAGAAATTCTACACCCTAGTGGACTGTATCAACCTTATGAAGTTACAAATGCTCAACAGCAAACATTTATATTTGGACAATACACTGGAGTAAATGACACAATTGCTGCATCATATACAGGTAGTAGTCCACAAAGTACAAAAGCAACTTTTACTGTATACAAAAATAGAACTGATGGATATAAAGTAGATATTGTTTCAGGCGGTGCAACATATGCTGTAGGCGAAACTTTTGATATTCCGGGTACATCTTTTGGAGGTGCAAGTCCAGCAAATGATGCAACAATTACAGTAGACACTGTAGATGCCGGTGTAATCACTGCCGTAAGTATCACAGGTACAGCAGCTTACGATGATAGTACTCCTGTAAGAGACAACCGTGTATGGAGATTAAATCTCGGCACTGGCATTGAAGGAACTGCTTCAAATGGATTGCAAGAAACTACTCCGCACGATACACAGTGTATTGTAAGGCACAAACAGAACTTTTTGTTGAACAACTTCCCTGTTGTTAATCCTGCTACTAGACCTAGTACAGCATTTGTGTTTACTGACGACGATGCTGGATTGACTTATAGAACAATCTCTTTTGGTACAACAATCACTGCAGGATACACAACAGGCGCAACAGAACGTGTTGTTACATTTGACAGCAACTACAGATACATTGATTTGACTGCAAATAACACTTATATTGCAACTGCCGAAACTGATGGCACATTCACAGTTGATCCTAATTATACAGATATCTTAGGTGCTGTGACACTAGACGGAGCAAAAACGTTTGGTAGTACAGTAGGTGACAGATTTATCATAATCAATCCGTTGGACGACGACAACATTACACGTATTAATAGCGGTGAAATGATTTTTGCTTGGGGCGGAAAAGTACACACAGTTGATGAATATTCCGAATATGAGTATAATGCAGGCGGCGGCGCAGGTGATGTTACAGTTGCAATTATTGGTATTAGTGACAAAGCAAACAGTGATATTAACTTTCCTGCTACAAGTGCTGGTTTAGGAGCAAGTCTTACAAACACAGCCGGTATTACATTAAAAGCAGGTTTGGTTGCTGGTGAAGATGCTGAAATTACTGTTAACATCAGTACTACACGAGCTACTGGACACGATATGCTAGATATTGGTACTGGTGGATACAATACAAGTAACTATCCAGATCGTATTTTTGGTCAACCTTTTGGTACAGAAGTTGTAAGCACAAACGATGCTATTGACAGCACAGGTAATGCAAGTAAAGCACAAGTGCAAGAACGTAACAAAGGACGTGTGTTTGCTGTATTAACAGACCAAGATGGTTTCTTCCGTGTTGGTAGATTCTTTACAGTTGACCAGGGTACTGGTAGTGTTACATTCAACGCTGCACTGGTCCTTACAAACATTGACGGTATTGGTTTCAAACGAGGTGTACGTGTTAATGAATTTAGTGCAGACGATACCTTTACAGATGCAAAGGGCGATGCAGTACCAACACAAACAGCAGTTGAAGGTTACATCGATGCAAGACTAGGACTTGATAGAGATGGACAACCTGTAACTCCTGTAATAGGACCAGGTTATATGTCATTGGGTGGTGCAGGATTCTCAGAAACACCTATGAATGATGTATTGAATATGGGCAGCAACAGAATTACCAATGTTGCAAATCCTATTACTGGTAGTGACGGTGCAAATAAATCTTATGTTGATTCTTTAACAGACGAACTAAACGACATAGGTGATGTTACTATTACAGGTACAGGCGGCACAATCGAAGCACAATTGTTGGCCTTTACAGGCACAGCACAACAGAGTGAAAACCATGATGTCATAGGTGATATTGCATTTACAAGAACAGCAGCAAATGAATTGACTGCAAGTATCTCAACTGGTGTTATTATCAATTCGGATATAGCCACAGATGCAGGTATAGATCAAAGCAAACTAGATATGACTTTGGCAACTGCAAGTGCAACAGATCCAGGTGATGCGCCAGGCGCAACACCAGCTACTATACAAGCAGCAAGCGGACTTGCAAGTTTTGATAGTGCAAACTTTGAAGTATCAAATGGCTGGGTTGGGATCAAAGCCCAAGGTGTTAGCGGTGCAGAATTAGCAAATACATTAGATTTAAGCGGCAAAACTGTTACACTAGGCAATGGAGAAATTAGCAATACAGAACTTGCTAATAGTAGCATTACAATTGGAAGCACCGCTGTAAGTTTAGGTGGCAGTATTACTAATTTAGCAGGTATAGGTACTATAAACCATACTGGTAATATCACGGGTCCTGCTAACAGTGGTGCAGACAACGGAGTAAGTATTGGTAGTAATACTAATAGATATAATACTGTATGGGCTACAACTTTTAATGGACAAGCTACAGAAGCACTGTATGCCGACTTAGCAGAGAACTATTTAGGTGATGCAGACTACGAACCGGGTACAGTGCTTGTATTTGGCGGTGATGCAGAAGTTACTGTATGCACTGCTAAAGGACAAACAAGTGTTGCAGGTGTTGTAACAACCAATCCAGCACACTTAATGAACAGTGCATTACAAGGTGATAATGTTGTAGGACTAGCACTACAAGGTAGAGTGCCTTGTAAAGTAATAGGCAAAGTCAAAAAAGGCGATATGCTGGTTACAAGTGCTGTACCAGGCTTTGCAATAGTAAATAACTCCCCAGGCGTAGGACAAGTGATTGGTAAAGCAGTTGGTACTAAAGACACAGATGACCGCGGCGTAGTAGAAGTTGTGGTAGGGAGAGTATAATGGCACAAAAAACTATTAATGTAGGCACAAGCGCAAACAGCGGAGGGGGTGATCCTCTCCGTGCAGCAATGATTAAAATCAATGAAAACTTCACAGAATTATATGCAGATATAGCAGCACTAGAAGATGGCAATTTAACAACTGACATAAAGGGTAGTGTATTTGCTGACGATAGTACATTGCTTGTTGATGCTGTAAATGGTGAAATTCCAGGCTATGTAAGTTTAGCAACACTTCAAAGCGTGGTTGCAGCAAGTGCAGATTTTGCTGACTTCCAAACTAGGATTGCAGCTTTAACATAAATATTAAAAAGAACAGGATTTAGAGAATGGCAAATAGATTTCCACTAGTAGTAGACGCAGAAGATTCAAATATCAAAGAAATGCCGCAAGGTGATTTTTTAGATATGACCGGCAGCGGACTTGCAAATTTAAATAATTTAACTTTAAGTAGTAACTTATCTGCAGACACTATTACTTTAAGTGGAGCACTTACAACAGTAGGTATAACAAGTACAGCGGCTATAAGTGGTACATCAGCTGCATTTTCAGCTGCTATCACAGCAGATAGTGCTGATTTTACCGGAACAGTAGATGCAGACAATTATACAGTAAATGGTGCTGCACTTAGCAGTATTCAAGTTAAATCTGATTGGAATGAAACCAATCCAAACGATCCAAGTTTTATTCAAAACAAACCAATTATAAGTGGAATTGATAGACTAGCTGACATTCCTGATGTCTTTGCAGATTATCCATCTGACGGTTCTGTAACTGAGAAAATTCTAAAATGGGATGGATTTAGTTGGCAAGGTGTTGATGACACAGGCGGCGGGGGCGGAGTTGACCTTACAGCTTTCAGTATTATAACAAATCCTGCATCTGGCAATGGCAGTTTATCATATGACAACACAACAGGTGAATTTACTTTTACACCAGCATTGGTTCCTACATCTACCAGTCAACTTGTAAATGACAGCAATTTCATCACATTGACAGATGTAAACAATCAAGGCTATATTACAAGAAATAGTTTAAGTGCTGGTGATCCAATTGTTTACAATAGCAGCACCGGTGTATTTACTTTTGATAACACAAACACACAATTTACTACGCTGGCAAATGTTCTTTTAAATGTAGACCTTGATGCAGTGTTGACAGCAGGAGCACTAACTACTCAAAGTGCAACATTTGGAGCAGTCAATGCCAACGGTGCAACCAACAGTACATTTACAAATGCTGAAGTTACTAACCTAAGCATTGTTACAGGACTAAGCAGCACAAACGGTAACTTTGTTTCAACAAACGGTAATTTTACTGCAACAAATGGCGATATAAATGCGCTAAACGGCACAGTATCATCTAATGAAATGAGCACTACTGTAAGAATAAATACACCAGAAGTTAAAAATGCTGGAAATATATCTGTAAACGCAGGTGACGGAAATAGAGTTACAGTTGATAATTATTTGAGAGTAATACCTGATGCTACTCGTCCTAGCTCACCACAAACAGGTGATATGCACGTAACCAATGACTATATGGAAGTTTATTCTGCGAACGCCGATGGACAAGGAAATTCAGGATGGTTGCAAATGCCTTGTGCGAATGGTGAAAGAGGATTACAGATTCCTTTCTTTACAACAACAGAACGTAACAATATTCCTTCTGCTAGAGCAGGTGAGTTGATTTTGAACACTAGTACAAACCAACTTAATATTTACAACGGAACATCATGGGTAGTTGTTGGTCAATAAACTTAATGTTCTTTATCTGATAAATATAAAAAAGACGGAGAGAACAGATGGCAATCCAAGTAATTAATGTGGGCAATCTTGCCAATGATGGCACAGGTGACGATTTACGTGAAGCTTTTATTAAAGTTAATCAAAATTTTGACGATCTAGATTTACGAGCAGCAAATGTAGAGGGTGCTAATGTTGGCATTGGCGGCTTTACAGTTTTTAAAGAAAAAACAGGCAACACATTAAATTTTAGAGCATTGCAACCAGATCCGTTAGCACCCGGTACTGTAGAATTTAGAGTAAGTGACGATGGCGATACGCTTTTCTTAAAAAGCACACAAGCTACACTGGTATTCACAGATGGCACTAATACAATTACCAGTAATGTAAGCGAACCTATTATTTTTCAAGGTGCAACAAATACAGGTGCAGTAGTCACAGTCAATAATTCAACAAAAACAGTTTCAGTGGACAGCCAACTTGTTAGAGAGAGTTCGCCTGCTGTGAGTGCTACTTTAAATATGCAACAAAATAATATTGTTAATGCAGGTACAATTAATGGAATTAATCTATCTGATGTAGCAGCAATAGCAACATTAGATTTTGGATCTTTTGATAACACTATAACAAGTATTATTGATTATTTGAATGCAACAATTGATGTTGATTTTGGCACAATTGCAGATCCAGTAGATGTAACATTGGATGAAGGCTTGATAGTAACGTAAGGAATGAATATGTGGACAGTGGAATCGCCTTATGATTTAGGCAGATTTGTTGAAAAAACACAAATCTCAATCGACTTGCCGATTGATGTTGCCGAAAATCCAACTTTAAATGTAATAGCAGGCGAATTACCCAAAGGTTTGAGATTAGATGGCTATACAATTACTGGTGCACCGTTTGAAGTATCAAGATTAACAAAATTTTCATTTGTAATTAGAGCCAAAGATGCCAACAATAGTATTGCAGATAAAACGTTTGAAATTACTATAGAAGGCGAAGATGCACCTATTTGGCAAACACCCGAAGGCGATTTAAATATCGGATCAACTTTTACAGAAAGCTTTTGGTTTGATTTAACAAATACCGAATATGGAATTTATACCAGTATAGGATCTAGCAGTTATACTAAACAATCAATATTAACCAATGAAGGAGTACCTTCTAATAATTTAGGCCAGGATGGTAATTATCTTTTTGATACTTTAAATAATGTTTTTTATTTTAAAAATGCCGGAATATGGAAATTATTAAATCAAGATCAATTGCGCAGTGTATACGGAAATGATACTAAATTAGAAGTAAGTGAAACTAGACCAAACCCACTTAATGTAGATTTCTGGTTTAATATTAATCCTGACAACAATGGTTTAAAACTTTCACTAGCAAATTATGATGTAAATAGTGAATTTTGGAAACCAAAATTATACAAACTATCAAAAACTGCTCCTATTGATCCCGAAGATAAAGATATATGGATTCAATATTTCGACAACGATACAAAATTAATTTTTAAGTTTTGGGATAGAGACGAATTACAATGGGCCGATCTACCTTATACAGCAAGTAATCTTCCGCCTGAACGTGCTTCTAATGCATTTTTTGTTTTGGACAACAGTAAAATTGATTTTGATTTAGAAGCAATAGATTCTGATTTAACAGCAGGCGATACTTTGAAATTTTACATTGCCGACGGCGACGGTGAATTACCTCCAGGCTTAACACTGGATACCAATGGCAAAATCTCTGGTATTGTAGATCCTATACTTGCATTAGATTCGGACAATTACGATCCTTATGGTGATAGTACTCGTCAACAGCAAGGTGTTACAGATACTGAAGGATATGATAGTTTTACATTTGATACACAGTTTTATGGATTTGGTTTACCAAGTAGAAATCCAAGAAAACTAAATCGTGAATATGAATTTATTGTTACAGTTGCAGATGATGTTAGCGAAAGTAAAAGACGTTTTAGTATATATGTTGTAAGTGATGATTTTTTAAGAGCAGATAATACTATCATGAAATCTGCTACAGGATTATTTACTGCTGATGTTACATACTTACGTAAACCTATATGGCTTACAAGAGGAAACTTAGGAAGTATTAGAGCAGATAATTATCAAACAATTTTTATTGATGTTTATGATCCAAATTATCTGCTAGGCAATATCAACTATGAATTAAGAGATTATAACGATGATGGAACTCCTAGTGTTATTCCAGAAGGATTAGAGTTTGATAGTCAAACTGGAGAACTAGCAGGTATTGTTCCGTATCAACCGGCAGTTGAAAAAGATTATAAATTTACAATTGAAGCAACACGCAGCGAAGCAGATCAAGAAGTATTTGAAGTAAACACAAATATTTTAGAAGACACTTTAGCAGGAGCAACTAATCTTAAAGTAAAGAAAATTTCAAGAGATTTATCAGACGGTGTAGACGATGTAGAAGCACTTATAGACACTGCTGTGACTATTGAAAATAACGATTATATAATCGATGACATAAATGAAGATAACACAGATTACGATATATTAGAATTTGCTTATCCACTTTTACCATCGCCAAACTACAAACCGCTAACTGTTAGTCAAAATATACAAATAGGCGATACTGTTGTAATTGCATATAGAAACAACTTGACAGAATCAGATATACAAAAATGGGTATCAAGAAATATTAGATATAGCAGTACAGATAACACAGTGCAAGAAATTAATTTTGTCAACAACTATAGATTTGTAGGTGAAAGCGGACAAAGTCTTGGTGTAAATCATTTATCATCTGGCATCGAAATTATACCAGGTGAAGCAATACAGACTTCAGTTAAAAGAGCACTTTCACAGGTGACAGGAATTGATCAAGATTTAATTATTGTCGATACAAGTGATTTAAGTTCTATAGCAGTAAATATTCCACAAACCAGTTTAAGCAACAATAGGAATCTTTTAGAAAGTGTTTTTGATACTGAAGACAGCTCGCCTGTGAATAGTATAGTAGACGACGACACAATAAAAATCACATTTACAGATGCTTGGACAGTGAATGTTTTTAAAGATACACAATTTGCGTTAGGTGCAATTAAAGATAAAAATATTAAAAAACGTCTTACACAATCACAGACTGAATTTACATCAACTAGTAAAACATTTACCATTAAAGTTTTAGGCAATGTTGATAGCACAATAAAATGGCTAACACCTGAAATATTACCAAGTTTAGGTGCAAATAGAATAAGTTATTTAAAAGTACAAGCAGAAACAACATTAGAAGGAGCTAATTTACGTTATGATTTATTATCAGGTAAATTGCCCACAGGTTTAGAACTCAAAAGAAATGGTGAAATTGTTGGTACTGTGCAGCAGTTTGGTACAGCAGACAATCCAGGCTTAACTACAATTGATGACAGAACAACCACGTTTGACGGATCTACTACTAGTTTTGATAGAAGTTTTGAATTCAAAGTTCTTGCAAGAGATAGATTTGGATACAGTGCATTATCAAGAACTTTTACAATCACAGTAACTGATACAGATAATAAATTATATAGTAATGTTTATATGCAACCGTTTTTGATAAATTCACAAAAAGAATTGTTCAACGATTTTATAAATGATTACACCATCTTTATACCAAATTTAATTTATCGTCCTTATGATAATAATTTTGGTGTTCAAAAAAATCTTAGAACATTAGCATATGCAGGAATAGAACAAAAAAATCTTGCAAATTTTGCAGCAGCAGTTAGACAAAATCACAGTAAAAAAAGATTTGCTTTTGGCGAGTTGAAAACAGCAGTTGCAAAACAACCTGGAACAAATGAAGTCATATATGAAGTAGTTTATGTAGATATTGTTGATCCTGGAAAGCCTGCTAAAGGCGACACACAATTAAGATCAAAAATACGCACAGGTACAAATCTCAAGGTTAACCAAGTCAAATTGGAAACAGGTGACGATGATACTGCAAGAAATCAGGGTAAAGGATTTATCAGTGTAAGCACTAGATCAGGTGATACAATTAAAATACCAGAAGCTAATGGCATAGAAATTGAAACACGTTCCGGTAGTGTTACTGTACCATCAAATGGTGCAATATCCATTATATCACGTAATGGAACAATAACAATACGTGCGACTAGTTTGACAGTAGACAACAGCGGCGATCCTTTTAGATTTAGACCAAAAGGCGATGTTATTACAGTAGACCAAACTGCTGTGTTAACAAGTCAGACCAAAGATCAATATAGATATATAAGCAATATTGGCACCATGAGAAAAAGGTTGAAGCAGATAGGTGCAAGTGAAAGAGAATTTTTGCCTTTGTGGATGAGAACTGCACAAGACGGAAGTTTATCAGAAATAGATTATGTAACGGCACTACCTTTATGTTACACTGTACCGGGTGGATCTCAAATAGTTAAAGAAAATATCGAAAATGCTAATTTTAATTTTTCAAAAATTAACTATGAAATTGACAGATACATTGTAGATAAAACTGCTGATCAAAATCAAGAAACATACATTGCGTTTCCTAGACATACTTACAATAATGGAGTGTAAGGTGATCAAAACAAATTTACAAAGAATTTATAATCATAAATACATTGAGGAAAAGATTTATGGCAAGTAATATTATATCAACAACTATAGATGACACGTATCCGGTAGCAGGTGTAGACAATGACACTCAAGGCTTTCGTGATAATTTCAATATCATCAAAACAGGTTTAGCAACTGCAAATACAGAAATAACAAATTTGCAAGATAATACTGCTAAAACCAATGAGACAACAACGTTTAATAACAATACAATCAGTAATGTTAATTTACTTTCGTCATCAAAAGAAACAGCAGTATCTAATGTATTAGGCGAAACTGCACTGACACTGAGTTTTAATACTGCACATTATTTTAGATTAACAAATATAAACAATGCCATTACAGTAAGTTTTGACGATTGGCCAGAAATAGACAATTTTGCAGAAATGGTTGTGCATTTTTCTGGTAACGGTAGTGGTACACAAGGTGTTACTTTTGCAAGTCCTGGAGCAGCTGATATTTTAACAGACAACAGCGGAGCGTGGACAAACAGAACTATTAATGTTCCTGCAAGTGCTGATCAAAGTATTGCAATTCGTGCTTGGACATATAATAATGGCTCTACTGTCTTTATGCAGTATTTAGGACAGTTTGTAACAACAGTATAATGCATCCACTTATAGACGATTTAAGCGAATTTACAGATAGCCAATTACAAGAAAAGGTTGTCAGTTTACAACGTAATTATTTTTCTACTGCAAACCCTTATGTTCAAGAACAAATAACATTGTTAATTGATACATACAACTTAGAAATTGAGCAGAGAAACGCTAATAAGAAGAAACAAAGTCAAGATAATAATGATCTTGACAATTTAATAAATGTATCATAATATACAAGTATGCTTATGAAAACAGATGATTTAGGTATCCCACGATTTAGTAATCGCGATTTGATCAATATGATTTATAGTGGCAATTCTGATAAGTGTCACGTGGTTTTATGTGATCCGAGTGATGACGTAGACCGTTTCAATGCCGCTATGGAAGCGCAAGGCTTTGACAAACTACAAAAATATATTCCGCTAGATGTAGATCAAAAGACTTTTGACGGTGTATGTCAAAGTGAATGGTTTATGCCTGATGAATACAAGAACTTAGATATTACAGTTTATCTATTTGCAAAACTTGCAGAGAACTTACAAGTAGAACCAAATGATGAACTTAGACATACTGATGAATGGAAACGAGTTACTGAAGAATGGAAAGCGTTTTTAGATCGTGGTATGACAGACTTACTACGCTATATGGTGTATCTTGTAGACTTTATGCGTGAGAATGATATTGTTTGGGGTGTAGGACGTGGATCAAGTGTAGCAAGTTATGTACTGTATTTGATTGGTGTGCATCGTATTAACAGTATTAAATACAATTTAGACTGGCGTGAATTTTTAAGATAATAAATATTATTACATATTAGGAGAAGCCTATGGCTATGAAACCAAAAGCAAAAAAAGTTTACAGATCTATGCAAGGAAAAATTGTAGATATTGATAAACTAATTAAACGTAACGAACTAACTCCTGCTGTAGGTAATGCAAAAGTAAATGCAAGAGGAGACGAACTAGGTCCAGGCGGCAAGATTATTCGCAAAAGAGAAGAAGTTGTTAAAGAGTACTATGACGGAAATAGACCAGTAGCAGACGAAATTCCAACTAGATCTACAGAAAGTCAAATCACTACTCAAGAACAAAAAGAACTTGCTGAATTTGATGAAGAAATTGTTCCTCCAAAGCCTACTCCAATTAAAACACAACCTAAACCTGTTCAAAGAAAGCAATCCTCACAAACACAGTGGGAAGAAGACGAAGACGGAAACTTTATTAAGAAAGGTGAATAATGAGCACAGACGGTATGGGTGGAGGATTTAAAATTACTCCAAAAGTTAGTGGAACACTGAGTCCAATTGGCAATCGAGTTATTGTTAGTGATATGTATTTTGGCGAGCAAAAAACCAAAGGTGGATTAATAATCAACGACGATGACGGCAAAACACGTGGAATTTATCCTCGTTGGGGTAAAGTACACGCTAAAGGTCCAAACAACACAGACGAATATGATGTAGGAGATTGGATACTTGTAGAACACGGACGTTGGACACGAGGTGTTGAAGTAAACGATATATTATTAAGAATGGTAGAAGCAGAAAGCATTTTAGGGTGGAGCAAAACTAAACCCAATGATGCTGTTATCGGTGCAGAATACAGCGATGGCGAGACTGCTACTATTGATCCATCATCATTTGTAAACGTATAGAGGTATATATGACAAACCCATTTGAAGATATTGAACGCTTTGGCTCAGCGTGTGATCAAGAGCCATCTGAAGCAAACTACAAAATGTATCTTGATCTAATTCGAGAAGAAACAGACGAACTAGAAGAAGCCATTCTAGACAATGACAAGGTAGAACAACTAGATGCACTAGTAGATATCCTTGTTGTTACTATGGGTGCTATACGTGCCGCAGGTTGGGACGGGGAAGGTGCTTGGAAAGAAGTAATGGATACTAACTTTGCTAAGATCAATCCAGAAACAGGCAAAGTACGCAAACGGGAAGATGGCAAGGTGCTCAAGCCGGAAGGTTGGAAACCACCACAACTCGCTAGTTTTATAGGAGATTGATATGAATACTAGAACTATGACAGGTGCAACATACGATGACGGTCTTCGTCAGTTTATGCTTAATATGTATAACCACACAGCAGCAGGTTTAGCTGTCAGTGGTTTAGTAGCATATATTACATACGCAAGTGGACTAATGTATGCAATGGGTCCTCTAATGTGGCTATTTGTTTTTGCTCCATTAGGTATGATCTTTTATTACAGTTTTGCAGGACAAAATTGGAGTTATAGCACCTTACAAACATTCTATTATGCCTTTGTAGCAGTAATGGGTGTGAGTTTGGCGTCTATCTTTGCTGTTTATACAGCCCTTAGCATAGCTCAGGTATTTTTTATCACCGCAGCTACATTCGCAAGCGCAAGCCTTTACGGATATAGCACGAAACGTGATCTGACTAGTATGAGTAGTTTCCTTATTGTAGGCTTGATTGGAATCGTCATTGCTAGTATAGTAAATATTTTCCTAGCAAGTTCGGCTATGATGTTTGCTATCAGTATTATTGGTGTTGTAATCTTTACAGGCTTAACTGCTTGGGACACACAAAATGCTAAAAACATCTATCTTGCACACGGTGCAGATCCACGCTATGGCATCCAGTTTGCTATTAGCCTTTATCTAAATTTTATAAACCTATTCCAAATGTTGCTGCATTTACTAGGCAATCGCGAATAAAAACTTCTTGACTCCTTGTTAACTGTATGCTATGTTTGTGTATAACTTAACAAGGAGTTTTCTTTTGGCTATCCATGCAATGATCGATCTAGAAACACTAGACGTAACCCCAAGTGCATCAGTGCTTACAGTAGGTGGTGTAAAATTTGATCCGTTTTCAGATGCAGAACCACACAGTGAGTTTTACTTCAAACTGGACTTGGATGCACAAAGCAATCGCAAGGTAAATGACAGCACCATTGCTTGGTGGGGACAACAGGATCCCAAGGTACAAGAAGAAGCATTCAGCGAAGATGGTAGAACGCACCCAAAAGAGTTTTTAGATCACTTGCCCAAATGGATGGTAGGTGTTGATGTACTTTGGGGACACGGATACGGATTTGATATTACTATTATTGAAGATATGTTGCGTCACTATGCAAAACCTATTCCGTGGCAGTTTTGGCAAGTGCGTGACAGCCGTACACTGTTTGCATTAGCAAAAACAGATCCACGTAAAGCAATGCAAAGTGATTTGCATAATGCACTAGCAGATGCATATTTCCAGGCAAAAGGTGTGCAAATGGTTTACAAAGAACTCGGAGTTACAAAATGACAATTGATGGGCTAACAACAGAACAATGTAAAATGTTGGATATTATGTGGGAAAAGGAAACTTGCGATGAATTGTTTGAATGGTTTCAAAGTTTAAGTGAAGAACAGTTCCATATGGCAATGACACTTCATCAAATGCTTACACACGAAATTCACGAAGAACTAGTAGAAAAAGGTACACAAGACGCTGTACAAATGTTAACAAAAATTGGAGTAAACTTTGGGTAAACATATTAAAACAAAAATGGACTATGATATGATTGAGCAACTTGCAAGAGAGGTTGCTCGTCTTGATCCCGAAAATGCAGTTCTACAAAAGTTTGCCAGTATGGATAACTATGAAGGCGGTGAACTGCGTAAAAGTATCGCTGATGTAGTACCAAGCAAAGAGTTTGGTGTTCTTTGTACAGATTGTAGAGGTTAAAATGAAAGTATTATTTCAAGTTGTAGTTGTTCTTGCAGTGGTAGGTGCTATCACATGGTATACGCATCATATTTGGAGCGACTGTTTAGAAGACAATACTGTATTGACTTGTGCAAGAATGTTGCTTAAATGATTCGTTGGTATGATTATCCTATAGCATTTTTAGTAGCAGATGTAATGGCTACTGCTTTAAAAGCACCTATTATAGGTGCTTTTGTTGCTTGGGGTATTTACGAACTATGGATGCGTGTATATTGTGAATGGAGGTATAATCAAGAATATGGAGAATAGTCCTATAAACACACTACAACAATTGATGACAATCACAATGGAAGAATGTGGTGAACTTACACAACGTTGTAGTAAAATAATGCGCAAGTATGAAACCTTAGACTTGATCGAAGAAGAACAGCGTGTTAAACTAGTAGAAGAACTAGGCGATGTATTTTGTATGATGGAACTGATGGTTGATCATAATATCACAGACTGGATTGAACTGCAAGAACGAGCAGACGTAAAATTAGAAAAACTTAAAAAGTGGAGTACACTGATTAAATGAAAGTGTATATAGGATCATATCCTAATCATAGGTTTTATCACAACTGGTTATACAACTGGTTTGGGTATTCACCTAAGCAACAAACAAGTATAAAGATCCACAAATACGATACGTGGAATATGGACGATACCCTTGCTCTAATTATTCTACCTATGTTAAAACAGTTAAAAGAAACTAAGCACGGTGCTCCTATGGTCGATATGGAAGATGTTCCTAAAGAACTTCGTGCCACTAAAAAGCAGATTGAAGCATACGGCAAGAACGGTGATGTTGATCCTAAACACTTTGAACGTTGGGACTGGATCATGGATGAAATGATCTGGGCGTTTGAACAAAAGTGTCGTGATGATTGGATGAAAGATTACCACTATAACAAGTGGGATACAGATGGAGCCAATGCACACCAAGCACGGATGTCAAATGGTTTTAGACTGTTTGGCAAATATTATGAAAATTTATGGGATTAAAGGAGACTGAAGAATGGGCTATAAGACTGTAACTGTAGATGTAGATGTTTATGTTGATGATGTTATTGACGAAATGGACGACCAAGAACTTATTGATGAACTCAACAGCCGTGGATACACTGTGACAAAAGATGCAGATGTTGTTGAAGTTGTTGAAGCGTTTGAACGAGAAGATTGGCAGTTCCTGCTTGAAATGCTTGACAAGAACCCACAAACATGGTATACTTGTAGAGTAAGAGATAAACTATTAGAGGCACGTTTTGGCTAAAGTAATGATGTGTGATCCGCCCAGCGGATGGAAATATGGTTTTCCTAAACCTTTACCTGCGGACTTGGGAGAAGATGAAAGTATCTTTCCTTGGCTGTTAAGTGAGGGATATCCGCAGAAAGAGATTGACAACTGCGGCAAACACTTTTATTGTAGATATTGGGAACAGGAAGAAGAATGAAAGAACTATGGGTAGAGAAGTATCGTCCAAAAACAGTGGACGGTTATGTATTTAGAGATGACGCACAAAGAAATCAAGTTAAGACATGGATCAAAGATAAAACTATTCCGCATTTACTGTTTAGTGGCAATGCTGGCATTGGTAAAACTACTCTTGCTAAATTACTTTTTAATGAGCTCGATGTAAATCCATTGGACATCTTAGAAATCAACGCAAGTCGCACTAACAGTGTAGATGATGTTCGTGATAAGATTGTTGCGTTTGTACAAATGATTCCATTTGGTGACTTCAAGGTTGTGTTGCTAGACGAGGCTGATTACTTGTCGCCAAACGCACAGGCAGCACTGCGTGGTGTTATGGAAGAATATCACAGCACTGCAAGATTTATATTAACTTGTAATTATCCAAACAGAATTATTCCAGCGATTCACAGTAGATGTCAAGGCTTTCATATTGCTAAAATTGATCAAACTGAATTCACAGCTCGTGTTGCAGAGATACTAATCACAGAAGGTGTAACTCCGGACTTGGATACACTGGACACATATGTGAAAGCAACATATCCAGACTTGCGTAAGTGTATCAACATGGTACAAATGAATTCAGTTGAAGGGAAACTTGTTAGTCCGCAAGAAGGCGATAGTGGAGAAGCAGACTGGAAATTGGATATGGTTGAACTGTTTAAAGCAGGCAAGATCCACGATGCACGTAAACTACTATGTGGTACTGTGCGAGCAGAAGAAATGGAAGAAATTTATCGTTGGCTATATGACAACATTGAGTTATTCGGATCAGACGAACAACAAGATCAAGCAGTACTAATTATTAAGCAAGGATTGGTTGATCACACATTGGTTGTAGATCCAGAAATCAACTTAGCAGCAACACTTATTAGACTAGGAGCATTATGACTTATATTGTAAATGATCAATGTATTAAATGTAAACATATGGATTGTGTAGAAGTATGTCCTGTGGATTGCTTTTATGAAGGCGAAAATATGCTGGTTATTAATCCAGTAGAATGTATTGATTGTGGTGTATGTGAACCAGAATGTCCTGCTGATGCAATTCAACCTGATACAGCACCAGGCACAGATAAATGGGTAACTTTTAACCAAAAATATGCAGACTTATGGCCAGTTATTAGCGAAATGCGGCCAGAAGATGTTCCAGAAGATGCAGAAGAATGGCACGGCGTTGAAGGCAAAATGGAATATTTTAGTGAGGCACCAGGACGTGGAGACTGATAACAAAAAACTGATAAATGATATTGTAAGAGTGAGTGTGTTAGAAGAAGAGATAGCATACTACAAAACACTACTACAGCCTAGTGACACTGGGCATATTCACACAACAATAAATTTTTTAAGTCAAAGACTATCTAACATCAAAGGAGAATTAGCGGGATGGCCGTTCGATTAGTAAGTTACACAAAAGCAACAGATGAATTTGTAAAAGAAGGTATCAACAATGACGACTTGTTGGATTTGGTTGCGTTTTGTGCAAGGGTTAGTAATCCTGCAAATCAAATGAATTCAGAGACAAGTGAAAAACTTGTAAAATATTTGATTAAACACGCACACTGGAGCCCACTGGAAATGGTAAATGTGTGTATGGAGATTGATACCACACGTGATATTGCACACCAAATTGTACGTCATCGCAGTTTTGCATTTCAAGAATTTTCACAGCGTTATGCAGAGCCTGGGGAAATGGGTGAGGTATTTGTAACCAGTGAAGCGAGATTACAAGACACAAAAAATAGACAGAACAGTATCGAACTAGATTTAGGTGCAGAAGGCAACGCAGAACTTGTTGCAAAGTGGGAAGAACTACAGCAAGATGTTTGCTATACAGCAGGCAAAGCGTATGACTGGGCTGTTAATAATGGTATTGCTAAAGAAGTTGCTCGTAAAGTATTGCCAGAAGGACTTACAAAAACAAGACTGTATATGAATGGTACACTACGTAGTTGGGTGCATTATATTGAGTTGCGAGGTGCAAATGGAACACAAAAAGAACACATGGAGATCGCTTGGGAGTGTGCTAAAGTCATCGCAGAGATATTTCCTCTCGCAGCGGAACTCACAGATGCCAGCAACGGTTGAGATTGATATAGAATGGACTGAACGCTACGCATGGTGGCCAGTGCGTAGCAGTTTCAGTAAAAACCGCATATGGTTTAAAAAATATCACGTAGGTGAAATCTTTTATGATGCAATGGGTAGACCACCTATAAAAGAAAAAAGTTGGAAACTTATTTATACTCAAAATGAGTACTTAATGTATTTACTAAAACAGGATGAAGGACGTTGGGATCATCCTATAGATAACAGTGTATTCAAAAGTGTCAGAAGTTCCATATAAATCTAAATGGATTAGGAAATATGCTTACACACCAAAGTTAAGTGAAACAAATAAAATACTTTGGTTACAATATTATTATGCACATATCTTTTACTATGACTGGCCTCCAGAATATGCAAAGGTAATGCATAAAACAATATACACAGAAAAAGAAGCGATAGTTGCTATGCTACAAAAAACATAGCAACTAATTTTTAACCTATATCTCCATAAATTTCCAATACTTCTTTGACAGCTTCATGTCGTTCAATATCGCCTTGTTTAAAGGTACATACATCTATATGTTTTGTGTCTTTTTGTTGTAATTGATTAACAAAGTCTATAAGACCGTTATCTTTCAATCTATCTGCCTGTGCAAGGTCACCTGTAACTACCATTTTACTATCTGTACCGATTCTAGTCAGAAGCATCTTCATTTGATTCGGTGTAGCATTTTGCATTTCATCAGCAATAATATATGCGTTTTTAAATGTGCGTCCACGCATATATGCTAGTGGTGAAATTTCTATTACACCTTCTTTGATCATACTTTCGATTTCGCCTGCATAAAAGTATTCTCTAAAAACATCAAATATTGGTCTAGTCCACGGTGCCATTTTTTCTTCTAGCGTTCCTGGTAAGAATCCTAAATCTTCATCAGCACTCACTGCAGGTCTTGTAACGATAATTTTATCAATATCATTTTCAATAAAACTTTTCACTGCTGCCTGACAGGCTAATAGTGTTTTTCCTGTACCAGCAGGACCAATACCAAATACAATACTCTTGCTTTGGTTTAGCAGTGATAATACATATGTTTCTTGACTTCTATTACGGGGGATGATATCGATATTTTTATTCTTTTTTGGAAGAAAGTTATTAAATTTTACAACATTGTTGCTTGCTTGCCTTTTGGCTTTAGCTTTTGCACCCATATAATGTCTCCTTTGTATGGAAGCAGGTACGACCCTTGCAGGTCCCCCTGCAAATGTATTTACACCAAAGGTGTAATCATTAAGTGCGTGTTGAATTCTAAATGGATAAATTTTTATATAGATAAATATACTAAAGCGAGGACTACTATGGCTATTTTAGATACATTAGATGTTATTAAAAATTTACAAGATATTCACGATAACGATAAAGCATTTCAGGTCTTGAAAGATTTTGAAAGAGTTATTGATAACTTGGGCATTTATGTGTTTGATAACTGGGAAGAAGGCGAATTAGCCGCTGGTCCTCATATCAGTAGACATTGGGTAAAGTGTAGTTTTATGTGGCCAAGAAAAAATATGCCTGATCCAGCAGGTGGAAAAATTTTACTTGATTATGGTTGTAAAATTAGTTTTGAAAAAAGTCATATTATAAAAGCAAGAGAAATTCGAAAACCCGACGATATTCGTCCTGGTACAAAAAAAGGCAAACTTGATAAGTTACCGGTATGGATTGTAGAAATTAAAATGCCAAAAAGTTTAATTTTAGATGTATACAGTGGTGATAAAGATTTATACAACAACGACGAAAAAGAAGAATCAATTTCACCTGCACCAACACCAGCACCTGATATTGCACCAACAGGAGGCACTATATAATGGGACTTTCAAACGGTGATCTTAAAGATTTGCTAGAGCCTGTTTTTGAAATTGATAATTTCAAAAGTAAAATGGGAGATGACGAAGATATTGTAGTTGTAAGTTTTAGTCTTGGCGAGCAAAACGCTGCAAATGACCTAGTTGATTTTATTGAAAAAGGCTACGACTTTGTATTAGACGCTGATGCAACTGTAAGCGAGCTTGATAATAGCACATACAAAGTGTTTGTAGAATTGGAACGTAATCGTTCTGTAAATGACAATATAATGGAAATGCTATACGGCATTGGCAAGTTGTCTGCTACAGAATCTTTTAAATTTAGATATCATAAAAACTTCCGCAGTCAAGATGCAACATTGGACAACTTACAAGAAATGGTGCCTATTGATGCAAGAACATACAGTTTAACAGTAATGGAAAATGCAGAAAACTTTTTTGCACCGGTGGCTGGTAAAATATCATTCATTGGTGAAAATTTAATTATCAAAAAATCATACGCCGATCCTATTGCTTTTAAAATTAAAGATTTTGGAGAAACTATTTCAGTTTTAGAAAATATTAATGAAAAAATTAATATAAATGACTATGCTGAAATATTGTTTTTAACTAAATACCTTGGAGACTACAATATTACAAAGTATGGTTCTAACACACTTACACTGGAAAACAAAGGTCATATGCTTGTAGTCCAAAGATAATAGGATTAAACATGGCAAAAGAAGATTTTGATTTTGATTTTGAGCCTTGGATGGCTGAAGAACTTATTCACCGCAGTGATTGGGAAGAATGGTATGAAGCAATGCTTGAAATTCTTCCATTGTGGGACATCAACACAATACCTAGAGTAGCAGGCTTTATTGCACAATGCGGACACGAGTCAGGTGGCTTCCGTGTAGTAAGCGAAAATTTAAACTACAGTGCAAAGGCATTAAACACAATATTTCCAAAATATTTCAAAAGGGCAGGAAGAGACGCAAATGAATATCATAGACAACCTGAAAAAATCGCTAATGTCATTTATGCAAACCGTATGGACAACGGAGACACAGAGAGCGGTGATGGGTGGCGTTTCCGCGGAGGCGGCCTTATTCAGCTTACTGGACGTTACAACTACACAGAGTTCGCAGAAGATGTAGATATGACTGTAGAAGAAGCAGTGGACTATGTGCGTACCAAAAAAGGTGCGTTGGATAGTGCTTGCTGGTTCTGGGACGAAAACAACATCAATAAGCATTGTGATAATATGGACATTCTAAAAATGACCAAACGCATCAATGGTGGTACTATTGGTTTAGAAGATCGCAAAAAGCATTGGGCACACGCATTAGATGTATTAGGCGGCGATATGGAAATGGAACCAGAAGAAGAAAAAGAGTTAAACACAAATCAAACTATTCGTCAAGGTTCACGTGGTCCACTAGTACAAGAAGTACAAGAGATATTGGGCATTGAGCCAGCAGATGGTATCTTTGGTCCAGGCACTGCTCGTCAAGTTAAAGAATGGCAAGCAGCAAATGGCCTTGTTGCAGATGGTATTGTAGGACCAAATACACTGGGAAAGTTGTTAGGGTAGGTGGTTTAGGTATGGGCATGAAACTTGCAGGAGTAATGTTTTTAATAATGCTTGCAATGGGCGGAATAGGTTATTGGTATTACAATGACACACAAGCTCGTATGGCCATACTACAAGAAAATAATGCTAAACTAGAAATAGCAGTAGCAACAAACGAAGAAGCATTAGAAAGTTTGCAAGCAGATTATGCAAGTGCGCAAAACGAGATAGCCAGTTTGAACGATGCGTACACTGCAATACGTAGACAAAATCAAAGACTTGCTGATAAACTGCAAGAAATAGATTTAACAGCAGCAGCAATAGCAAACGCAGAAGGTATTGAACGTGCAGTAAATAGAGGAACTTACAATGCAGGTAGATGCTTCGAACTACTATCAGGGGCAGAACTAACAGAAGAAGAAAGGACAGCAGAAAATGACATCGCTTTTAACAAAGAGTGTCCTTGGCTTTACGATACTTATAAGTCTCGCGGCCTGCTCGAGCCAGCCCCAACAGATTGAGGTTAGCGCAAAACCAATAGATAAACCAACATTAACTCTACCGCCGGTAGATGAACTCAATATGAGAAAAGTAGAATGGATTGTAATCAACGAGGGCAATGTTGATGCTGTTATGGAAAAATTACAATCAGAGGGCAAAGCATTTGCATTGTATGCACTTACAGGAGAAGGCTACGGAAACTTGGGTTTGAACTTCAGTGATATCCGTGCTCTAGTACAGCAACAACAAGCAATCATTGCTGCCTATGAAGGTTATTACCAACAAGCCGAGGAAGCAATGGATAATGCAGTGGTACAAGATTAGTGCTATATGTTTACTTTTGTTGTCTTGTGCTCCTACTATCGAACAAGATAGTGTTATAACTGCACAGCCTTACATAGGTTTAGAAGAAAAACAAAATCGAAAAGAAATAAAAGAATTTGTAGGTGTTGACCCAGTACGTACCGAATGGTGTGCTGCTTTTGTAAATGCCATACTGGAAATAGACGGTATACCAAATCTAAACGATCAAACACGTTATCCTCCATTGATGGCAAGAAGTTTTCTCTATTGGGGAACCCGTGTAGAAAAAACAGAAATACAGCGTGGTGATGTTGTTGTATTTCCTAGAGGCACACAAGGTTGGCAAGGTCATGTTGGATTTTATGTAGAAACTCAGTCACACAATGATAAGTCTTATTGGGTTATACTAGGCGGCAATCAAGATAATACAGTTTCATATCAGTTGTTTGATCCTAGTAGAGCAATTGGTATAAGGAGATGGATAAATACCACAGTAATTGAGGGCTAAATTATGTGGGAAATAATTAATAGAATGTTCGGTGATACACTGTGGATATACACAGCAATTGCTGGATCTGTATTTGGTGCAGCTTTTTTAGCTTGGTTTAGAAATACCAAAGCTGCATTATATTTAATGTCAAAATTTGATAACTTATTGGATTACTTGGTTGACAAGTTAGGATGGGAATGGTTGCAAGACGATCCAAATGCTTGGAGAAAGAGATATCCAAAAGTTACTAAAAAAATTGATTCAATTGAGGCACGACTAGACAAATTGGAGGGTAAAAATGCCAAGAAAAAAACCTGAGGATCTAAAGAGCAGCGGAGCAGCACCGGCACCCAAGACAGCGGCAACACCTGCACCAGCACCAAAACCTGCACCAGTTGCAGCAGCACCAGCGCCACAACCTGTAAGTAACTATCATCCTGCAGACTTAAATGGCGACGGTAAAGTAGATGCTGAAGAAAAAGCAATGGAACTAGAGTTTCGTCGCAAAATGCTAGAAGACCAAGATGCTATGCGTGATGCACAACGCAGCATGGCTTGGTTTGCACTAGGCGGTATGCTATTGTATCCGTTCAGTGTTGTGTTAGCAGTATGGTTACAATTAGATCAAGCAGCATCAGTGTTGGGCAGTATGGCAGCAACATACTTTGTTTCAGTTGCAGCTATTGTAGCAGCGTTCTTTGGTGGACAAGCATACACTCAGTCAAGTTCAAACAAAAAACGGTAGGGCCTAAATAAGTAGTAGTATGGACTATTACAAAAGGTTAGGCGTAAACAAATCGGCATCGCCAGATGAAATCAAAAGAGCATACAAAAAGCTGGCGATGCAACATCATCCAGACCGTGGTGGCAATCAAAAAACATTTCAAGAAATAAACGAAGCATATGATACGTTAAAAGATCCAAACAAAAAAACAGCGTATGATAATCCTCAGCCACAAATGAATATGAATACTGGAAACATGAATGATATTTTTTCCAGTTTTTTCAATAACGGTAGACCTATGCGTCGAAATCCAGATATTACAATCAATGTAAAGGTAAAACTTGAAGATATAGTAAATGGTACAAATATAATTGGAAGATATAATCTTAGAACAGGAGAAGAAGTTGTTGCAACAATAAACATACCAGCAGGCATTGAAAATAATACTGTTATTCAACTAAGAGGGTTAGGTGACAACGTTTATCCAAATTTGCCAAGAGGAAATTTATTAGCAAGAATATCTATATTATCACATCCAAATTATATAAGAGATAGGTTGCATTTGAGAACAAAATGTAGTATAAATGTATTAGAGCTAATGTTAGGCACAGAAGTTACGGTAGAAAAATTAGGCGGTGGAACACTACAATTAAAAGTTCCAAAAGGCACAAATCCAGGTACGGTGTTAAGTGTTCCTGGATATGGTATAACAGATTATAAAACGCAACGTACAGGAAATCTGTATGTAGAAATTAAAGGTATTACACCTAAATTAGATAGATATGAAGATATAGATAGGATAAGAAAATTCAATGATGAACTTAATTCTCGCTCCTAATGTAATGTTAGAAAATGCTGTTGATACTTTTCCTCTAGAAAATATGCATCCGGCACCTGTGGCATTAGAAATGATAGATTTACTAAAAAAACACAGCGGCTTGGGTCTAAGTGCTAATCAAGTAGGATTTAACGGACAAATTTTTGTAATGAAGGCGTTACTTAACAAACAGTATGGAGATATTACAGTTGTTATGAATCCAATTATTAAAGGACTTAGTAGAGAAATGGAACAAGGTATCGAAGGATGTTTGAGCCATCCGGACTTGTTTTTAAAAGTAAAACGACCTATCAGTTGTATGGTAGAATTTGATACACTAACTGCTGACTTTAAACAAATTATTCATGTAGAAACAAAATACGAAGATATTGATGCAAGAGTTTTCTTACACGAGTATGACCATCTTCACGGTATACAGTTTATTAACAGAGTATCAAAACTTAAACTAGACTTGGCAGAAAAGAAAAGACAGAAAAAATATAAAAGGAAAGTAAATGGTCGAACCATCTAAAGAACTACAACTTGTATTTGATAAAGTAGTAAAAGACGCTGTAAAACTACGTCACGAATATGTGACACTAGAGCATTTACTATATGCTATGTTATGTGAAAGCCAGTTCAATGAACTAGTAACTGGTTTTGGCACAGATACAGATTATATCAAAAAGAATTTAGAAAATTATTTAAAAACTAAATTAGATAATATCAAAACAGAGCATAACGACGATTACAAACCTACAAAAACGCAGACTGTAGAACGTGTGCTTAATCGTGCATTTACACAAGTGCTTTTTAGTATGAGAAATGTTATAGAAATTTCTGATGTGTTTTTAAGTATACTAAGTGAGAAAAAATCTTATGCTTACTTTATTACTCAACAAGCCGGAGTACAAAAGCAAAACTTTCAAGACTATATCAGTACAGAGTTTGGTAGGCATGAAGAAACTGATACAAACGAAAATATAGGTATTGCAAACAAAGCATTGCGTGAATTTACAACTGACTTGAATGCAGCAGTAAAATCAAACAAGGTTGATCCTATTATTGGTAGAAGTGAAGAACTAGAACAGGTTGCACTGGCACTAGGACGGAGAAGTAAAAGCAACGTTCTTATGGTAGGCGAACCTGGAGTAGGTAAAACTGCAATTGCAGAAGGTTTAGCTTACAATATTGTACACGGATCTGTTCCCGAGTTTCTAAAAGAATATAATGTATATACATTGGATATAGGAAGTATGCTTGCAGGTTCAAAATATCGTGGCGACTTTGAAGAACGTTTTAAGTTGGTATTGCAAGCACTACAGAAAAAAGGCAAAACTATTATGTTCATCGACGAAGCACATATGATTTCGGGTGCCGGAGCAAGTGGGCAAAATAGCAGCAACGATATGGCAAATATGTTGAAGCCAGCTCTTACCAAAGGAAATCTCAAAGTAGTAGCAAGCACAACTTGGGAAGAATATCGCAAGTTCTTTGAAAAAGATCGTGCATTAATGCGTAGGTTCCAACGTGTAAGTATTGACGAACCATCAAAAGAAAACACAATAAAAATTCTAAATGGTATTAAACAGTACTACGAAAGCTATCACGACACGACTATAACAGACGATGCAATTGAAGCAGCAGTAAAATTAAGTGTTAAATATCAAACAGATAAAAAACTGCCAGACAAAGCTATTGACTTAATCGATGTTGCGTGTAGTAGATTTAAAGTAAACAATCAGTTTGAAAATAAAGTTGTTACAGAAGATAATATTCAATTTGAATTGGCAAAAATGATTAACCTTCCGGAGGAACAAGTAAAGGAACGTGAAAGTGAAAACCTAGCACACTTGGAAGATAATTTGAAAAAAGTTGTATACGGACAAGACAATGCTATTGAAGATATTGTTGACAAAATACTAGTTGCACAAGCAGGCTTAAAAAGCGAAAACAAACCAATCGGATCGTTTGTGTTTATGGGGCCAACAGGTGTAGGTAAAACAGAATTATCAAAACAATTAGCAGATCAATTAGGTGTAAAACTTGTGAGATTTGATATGAGTGAATACCAAGAGAAACATAGTGTAAGCAAATTAATTGGCTCACCTCCAGGATATGTTGGTTTTGAAGAAGATGCAGGCCAACTTATTACAAAACTTCAAGAAAATCCAAATTGCGTATTGTTGCTTGACGAAATTGAAAAAGCACACCCAGATGTTAGCACAATTTTGTTGCAAATTATGGATAACGGTAAGGTTACTGGATCTAATGGTAAAGAAGCTGATGCACGTAATTGTACACTAATCTTAACTACCAACTTGGGCGCACAAGAAGCAGAAAAGAATGCAATTGGTTTTGGAGAAAGTATGGACAAAGATTATGAAGATACAGATTTCAAAAAGTATTTTCCTCCAGAATTCCGCAATCGTTTAGACGGTGTTATTACATTTGGTAAATTAGACAAACCTGTGATGATGAAGATTGTAGGAAAGTTTTTACTAGAATTAAAACAACAGGTTAAAGACAAAGACATTGCTATAGACATTACAGATGAAGCACTTGACTTTTTAGTAGAAAAGGGGTTTAATCCTAAAATGGGTGCAAGACCATTGCAGCGTGTAATTGACAATCAGATCAAGCGTCCTCTAAGTAAAAAAATCTTATTTGGTGATTTACGAAATGGTGGAAGTGTAACTATTGATTTTAGAAATGACGAAATACAATTAGATTGTGTGGTCGAAGAAAATGAAGTTGTATGAATCTAAAAAGTTACATTACAATAAATATCTTTTTAAACTGCTAATACCGAGCGATTGTTCCAGCTTTTTTAGAACAGAATTTCAAAAAGCTGGAACACTGTCCTATGCAAAACAAAAGTTAGACGAATGTAATCAGTATCATGATGCAAAAAAAACTTTTATAACTTTACCTTGGGGAACAAGATTTTTTAATACAATCTCCAACGAAGACTATTATGATGCTATTACAATTTACAGATATTTAAGAAAGTATAGAAACTTTGACTTTATGATACGCTGTGAACACAATAGGCTTATAATTTATTGCAGTGATAGAAAATTTTTAGTTAATTTATCAAATAAATTACGCAATAGATTTATAGAGTTTTGGGAACCTGATCCTCTCAAAATAAATTTCTTATTAAATAATAAAAATATTATATTAGTCAACAGTGTTCCATTATACGAATACAAATGCACATTTGGGAAAAAGAATGGTAATCCTGCTTTAGCCAAATGGATAAGCAATAACCCACACTTGGCTAAAATTGGCGATGTTGCAAAAAATGAATGTTTGAATCAAGGCTGGGTTAAAGGCTATTACTTTTTTGCAAGAGACGAACAGGCGCTTTTAATGGCGCAAATGATTGTTGGCGATAATATACAAAGAATAGAGCAATTAGTTTATACAGATAAATAGTACTATGCACTATTTAAGTATTACATTTGCAAACTTTGATCACCAACTTGTAGCAGAAACAGTTACTTCTGCAAATACATTGTTGTCTGAAAACACCAATGAGTACTTCTTTGAAAAAGATAACAACGATTACACTGTAATTATAGATACTCCGTTTGCACTTACAGAAGAAGACATAAAAGGAGTAGCTATGAAACTTTTTGAATTAGGATTAAATGATTTTGAATTAAACGCAACAGAAGATTTTGACAATGTAAATGAAATTACTTTAGAAGATAATCAAGACTTTCACGAATACTTTGGTTACTTAGGCTTTCCTACAGATGGCAGTGTATTTGAAGCTGAATACCAAGGACGTAAAGTTACACTAAACAAGCCTGTAAGAGGCGGTAGTAAAAAGTTTTATGTATATGTTAATTGTGGCGGTAAAGTAAAGAAAATCAGTTTTGGTGATCCTAATATGGAAATTAAAGCTGATAGTCCGGAGCGCAGACGCAGTTTCCGTGCTAGACACAACTGTGACAACCCAGGACCAAAATGTAAGGCAAGATATTGGAGTTGTAAAAAATGGTAAAAATTAATGAATTCCACGATATGGATATTCCTCAAGAAATATATCCAAAACCAGATTATGATGTAAGAGAAGATTTAAAAATTTATATGCGTAACGATCCTATGTTTTATAGAAAGAGCTTCTTTCCGGCATTTGACGAATATAAAAAAAATAAAAATGAACAAGTTATATCAGACATGGTATCTAACGGTTTAAAAAATTATTGTTCTAAATTTCAATTGCCTTTTGCACCTAAAGAATTGTTAAACAAACAAGATATAACTACAATTGTAAAAGAACTTATACAAGACGAACTAGAAGATAAGAGCTATTGAAAAGGCTGACATATAATGGATATAGCAGAATTACAACATCTTGCAGGCATACGCAATAAGTTCACAGGCTATACACCGTATGTGCCTGAAAATATCAGTATTACAGGTACCGAAAAAGCTAAAATACAACGTAAGAAAAAAATACAACCAGGCACAGAAGAATGGTTCAAACTTTGGTTTAGTCAACCGCACTTGACAGGGGAGAAACCAGTTGAGGATTGAACATTTAGATGAAGGTGTAGGTAGAATTGTTAAAGGTGTAAACACAACGCCCGATGTTGGTGTAGGCGAAATACCTAAACAAGCCGCTAAGTTTGGTAATAAAGTTGACAAAGATGGACGTCCTCCAACACTAAGTAAAAAAGTTAAAGGCAACAGTACTAATGTGCTTTTTAACTTAGGATTGACAGAAGGCATTAAACTGCGTTTAGAACGTGATAAGAATATTGATGTACTACACATTCAAGACACTAAAGAAAAACATCGTGTGGAAGTACGTGGCAAAAAAGGTTACGAAAGTGGAAACTATGATCCAATGGACAAACTGCACCAAGTATTGGATCGTGTAGGTAAAGCAGCAAACATAAGCGAATTAATGAATGGTGAAATTGTAAGTATTAATCCTAATCATCCGCAAGGTACTAGAGCAATACGTACAGCAAAAGATGTGCTACAAACTGAGCAAAAAAGATACACGGCATATGAATGGGCTGTTATTGAAGGCGGACATACTTTAGAAGGAGATATTAATGCTGTTTAAAGAATTACAAAATTATAAAAAATTAAAAGAAGCATTAGGCGAGTTATCTCCAAGTACAGAAATTTATGTAGATATGGACGGTGTATTAGCAGATTTTTTTGGAGAATGGGCAAGACTAATGGATGTAAATCACTTTAGTCAAATTAACAAAAAACATGACATTGATGATGCACTACAAAAAATTAGAGACACTGAAGAATTTTGGCTAAATTTGCCAATGCTTCCACAAGCAAGACAGTTACTTACTTTGATTAAAAAAGTAAAAGGCAGTTACAACATATGCTCAAGTCCTTTGGCAGATGATCCAAAGTCAGAACCGCATAAAAAAGAATGGATAAAAAAGAATTTAAGTTTCTTTCCTCCAAAAAACATTTACATAACACATAATAAACCTGCATATGCAAAAAACGTAGACGGTACACCTAACATACTAATTGACGATTACGGTGTTAACATTAATGCTTGGGAAGATGCAGGTGGCATTGGTTTCAAATACAAAGATCATAAATTTGAACGTACAGCAAAAGTTCTTAAAAAAGTTGTTTCAGAAAATGTAGAAATAGACAACCGAGACGGTTGGGGTGCTGTGCCTTGGAATCAAGAAGTAGACTATAGAGGTTTGCGTGTTAAAATGAAGCCAAGTGTATTCATTAATCTAGCAGCAAGTCGTAACGGTGAACCACCTGTACCTAAAGTTGTTGATTATGTAAAAGGCGGTGGTGCTATTGGGGCTCCGTTCCTACAAATATTTGTAGACGAAGATGACAGCCAAATTCCAGAAGTACGTGGTCACGAAGGACGCAGTAGAATGGCTGCTATACTAGAAGTACATGGTGACGTACCAGTTGAAGTACACTTGTTCTTCCAAGGCAAAGTAAATCGCAACAGACATATAACACCAGAGTTTGTAGAAAAGATTCAAAGATATTTGATTAGTGAAAATGATAAAATGATAAGGGGGCCTTTGTTTGAGATTTAGAGAGATTATAGAAGACATCGATGACGAAACTAAAAAGGCAATCGACAAGTATCAACAATCCAATACTGTTGGTAAAACAAGCCGTGCTTTTTACGATATTGAAGATGAATATTTTAATATTAGAGAACTAGCATTAGACCTGATTAAAAATGGTTTAGACTCATATACAGCATATTACAAAGCAAGTGAGAAAATGCAATTTGATCCTGCTATGGTATTTGATTGGATGGGTTCAGAATTCAAAGACGAAGGGCTTGAAGATTATATTCCAGTAGAATATGAGCGTGATTGGATCAAACGTGCAGAGTTAGGAATGACCGAAAACTATGATCACTTAAAAGGCCACGGAACAGATGTGCCTTTAGGAAAATATCTTTATCACGTAACCTATGCCGAGGCATTGGAAGGTATGCTTGAAGACGGACATATGAATGTTAAAGGTCCCGCACCTTTTCATTATGCTGATTATTTTAGTATGACAGCAGATCCAAAATATTCAGTAGCAGGCAGACCAGAAGTACAAATAATCATCGATGCTGCTCGTGTAAGTAAGATGGAAACATTTGAAAAGTATGTAGATGATTGGGAAAGCACACCAGGAGCAGGCGATTGGGCTAAAGGCGACGACGGTGACTGGGAAAGTGAGTACAGAGTAGAAGAAACGATACCGTTAGACTATATAGTCGCTGTAAAAATACTTAAATCTAAAACAACACCAGAAATAATAAAACTAGCAAAAAAACGTGGTGTAAAACTAGTAGGTAAAGATACTAATGTTTTAGAAAACTTTGCTGACGGTAAAAAAAAGGGTAAAAGCAGACCCGGACGTGTAAAGCGTAGTGGTGCTAGTTGTAAAGGATCGGTGACTGATTTGCGCAAACGTGCAAAGAAGTATTCAGGCGAACGTGGTAAAATGTACCATTGGTGTGCTAATATGAAAAGTGGAAGAAAGAAAAAATAATGGATATAGAGTATTACGTTAAAAAACTTAAAGAACACGAAGAACAAAGAACTAGCACTAACGAACGTAATAACTTTTGGAGGCAATACAATGAAAATAAATGAACTATGTGAAACAACAGCAGCCGCAGTAGCAACAGTAGCCACTCCAGTAGGCGGACTAGTTTCTCGTCAAATGAAAAACCCAGACGGTACTGCTAAAAATGCTCTTGATGTTGATACAAACTTACTGGGTGGAAAAGCAAAGAAGAAGAAGGCAAAGAGCTCCAAAGATAAATAGTATAGTAATTACTATTGGAGCATTATAATGGCAAATGAGAAAAAAATCTGTAAAGATTGCGGAGACGAATTTGGAAAGCCAACCACAGATTGTCCGCATGATTGCAATGATCCTAAAGGATCTCACTGGAAAATGGAAACAAACGAAGGGCTTGCTGACCTAGCTGACCGTGCAGAACGAGATCACGAAGTACAAATGGCACGTAGTGATTTGTATAAAATTGCAAAATACGCAATCAAACTTCACGAAATGATGAAAAGTATTAGTGAAGCAGAAGGCATTGAAGGTTGGCAACAGGCAAAAATCACAAAAGCAGCAGACTATTTGGGTAGTGTATATCACAGTTTAGATTATGAAATGAATATGGAAACTCCTAAATTACCAGAATCTGTGAAACCTAAAAAATTTAAAAAAATTCTCAGTGACAGCGAAGTAAAATCATACAAAGGCAGTTTAGCAAGCAAACTAGCAGAAGCAAAAGGTGTATGCCCAGACTGTGGTAATCCTAGCTATACTACACTGCCTGAAGAAAAACAAAAGGGTGTCGATGGCAAAGTATGCTGGAAAGGCTACAAGCGTATGGGCACTAAACAAAAAGGCGGTAAAACAGTAGATAACTGTGTGAAAAGCGGTAAATGAAAATAAAAGAAGTCATATCGGAAAAATGGAGCGCAAAATACAAGAAAAGTATTAACTGCTCCAATCCTAAAGGCTTCTCACAAAAAGCACATTGCGCTGGCAAAAAGAAAAGGAAAAAGTAATGGACTACAATGCACTACAACACAAATTGTTTGCTATGGATCCTACAGATCCTGCAGAAGATTTAGCAAAACTACGAGGACAAGCAGGAGGCAATGCTCCAGCACCTGCACCACAAGTTGACTATATCGCAGAAAGTGCAAGTGTACCAGAAGGTTCATTACAAATGGATAGAAACTACAGTGTTAGCGACTTTGCTGCTCTTGCTGGTATTGTAACTGAAAAACAAAAACACGGTGATTATGCTCGTGGAAAAGATCCTATGCCTAAAGCAAAACCTGGACGTACAAAGCATCCTTTAAAAGACAAACTTGTAGGCGAAGCAACACCCGGCGAAGAAGACAAATTTCATACTGATCTAGATGATCTAGTACACAAAACATTTGGACATAGCAGCGATGAAGAGAAATCAGACAAGGATCGTATTGCTGAATTAGAAAAACGTGTAGAAGCATTAGAAGCGCAATTAAGCGAACGTACCTTAACCAAAGGCGAAGAAAAAGAAAAAGAACGCATTGTTAAAGGAATGAAGAAAAACAAAAGTGACTTCAAAGATCGTTATGGTGATGATGCAGAAGCAGTGATGTATGCTACTGCTACAAAACGTGCTAAAAATGAATCAAGTGTTGACAGTATTAAAGACCAGTTGTATGCTGCATTAACACAAAAAATGGATGGCTAATGAAATTATTTGATGTTTTAAAAGAAAATGCACTACAAGCATTTGCCGGCAACAGAAACATTAACGTTTATGTTGGACCCGACAGTAATGACGAGCAACTGATAAAAGAAATTCAACGTGCATTATCATCACACAGCCTAGCTATAGGACAACGTGCAGAAGGTAGTTGGTGGCCGAATGATAAGAAAGCATGGACAGGCGGAGAGACAGGTGTTTATGATACACAACTAGCAGATGCTGTTAGACAATGGCAACAAAGTATTAACATTCAAATTGAAGATTTGCCTGCAAACACAAACATAAGACCCTTAACAATTAACGGCGTAATCAATCAAGAAGATGCAAAAATATTACTAGCACCTTTGAATAATTTAGGGTTTTTGGATAATCGTGAATTACAAAATGCTATAGATAATTTTAAAACTGTTCGAAGATTATTTGACGAAAATCGCTTTGCTAATGGCGATGTAGCAAATGTAAATAACTATGCTGAATTTATACAAAATATAGGTAGAGATGGCTGGGCTGCTGTACTAACTCCTATAGTCAATCAAAGATTTAGTGGAGATTTTGAAGGCACAACTGCTGATCTTATAAAAGACTGGTTGGATGATAGCATAGACAAAATTATGAACAAAGCTAGAAATGTTGATATTCTATTTGATGCATTAAGATCAATACTGCGTCCGTTATCGCCTACAACCAAAGTTCCTAGCAAAATTGGCGGATCAGTTGCACTTATTCCTGATTTCCAAAGATTAAAAACATTGCAGCAAACTTATCTTGGACCCAATATCAAAAGAGAAGACTTAAATAAACCAAAGTTGCTTTATATACACTTTGCTAGTATTGCTCAATTTCAATTTGAAAGAGGTAGTCAAGCAATACAAGATAGATTACAAAAACAACAAGAAGAAGATGCTAAGTCAGAACAAAATGATGAAGCTAACTTAGATCAGTTGACTGCACGACAACTTGCTGAAAAAATTGAAAATGCGTTTGAAAACAGATATTTTGCAGTGTTTACATCACAACGTGTAGAAAGTAACGAAGTAAGCATTGAAGAAGCATTAATGCAACTGGCAAATGCCAAAGACTATGATTTATTAGCAGCTGAATATGCAGATCTTACAGGCAATAATCTTTCATTAAGAATGCAACTAGAATTGCCTGAAGAATTATACACACGAATTTTTGTTGCACATCTTATAAGAATCAAAAGAATTAATCCAAGATTATTACACAGTTCTATCAATTTTGGTGGTGCAGAAAGTATAACAGTACAAGCACCAAACAGTGATAAAGAATTTACAATAATGGCAGTTATGTCTAGAGACCGTCCTGATATCGAGCCAGAAGTTTTTGATGTAATATTAGAAGATGCGCTTTTGCGAATTGCTATACAGTCGTCTGGTAATGAAATGCCGGATTTATTTAGAAATCCTACAGCAGATGAGCGTATTGCAGCAACGAATATGTTCATTGAAGTAATGAACAACACTTATCCAGAAATGGTTAGATTTTATGCACATCTTCCTCCGTTTGACGAATATGCTCCACTTGGTCCGTTAAGACTCAAAGGAATTATAGAAGAAGGCACTGTATATCAATCTGCTGGATCTGATCCGTCGGCTTTTTATGAACAGGCTATAAGAAAAGACAGAATCTGGTTAGTAGGCGACGGTAAAGACAATGACGGCGATGGCGAAGTTGATGGCGGAAATGCAAACATTTATTTTGATCCAAGATACAAAGATGAAGGTTTAGACAAACGTGCATTTACTTTTGAGCCAGAAGAAGATCAGATCGAATTGTCTGAAGAACAAAAAGATATAGTTAGAGACTTAGCAAGTCAAAAAGAAGATATTATCAAGGCTGCAATCGAAAGATTGTTTAATGAAAACAATCCTGCAAAACTATATACAGATACGATTTATCCAGGATTTAAACAGGAAACTGGTGAATTTATTGAGTTTGAATTAGGCGGTAAAGGCGACGATGCTTGGACACACAAGTTCTTTTCCAAACAGGAAACAGATTCAAACCCATTAATGGCTGAATTGCTTACAAGAATGGCAAGTTCTAAAGGTTTACAACCATTGCAAGTTATTGCATTTGTTGCACCTAAAGGGGTTGCAGACGAATTTAAAATTGCATTAGATCGAACTACGTTTTTTGGTATGATAAACGATGTAGACGAAGAACATCTACGTAGATTAGTTGCTGCAATTAAAGAAAGAACAGACTTTGACCTGGTTGACAAATACTATGATGGCGATTTACAACAAGATATCGAAAGCAAAGACTGGTGGCGTGAGGACGAAGATACATTAGCACTGCTTCAAAAGATAGGATTAAATCCAAAAGAAGTAGAAGCCGAAGAATCAAGAGAAAATTTCATTGAAGAAGCAGAAAAAATTGTACAAGTATTTGACAGTTTGGGCAATCTTAGGGGTGCTGACAATATAGAAGCACGAAATGAATTAGTTGCAGAAGTAGATTTGTTAGCATTTATGGAAAAACTGTTCGAGTTTGACAAAGGCTTATCTGCGGAAGATAGATATGGCAATAACGATACTGTATTTGCCATTGTCAATCTATTACAAGAATATTTGTATATCTACAGTAATCAAAGTACAGATGATATGCAAAGAGCATTATATGGCGATATGCCAAACTGGCAAGAGTCTAGAGAAATATTCATGGATCTAGCAGACAAATATGATTTATAACGAAGAAAGTAAATAATGGCTTTTTTAGTACATCCACTGCCTCCTATCAGCGTATATGTTAGGAAAGAATACCTTTACGATCTAGAAAAAGGACACGGAGAATTTACACCTGGTATTTGGATCAGTGTAAAAAGCACACAATACAAAGCATTGTATTTTGAAACATTATTAACAGACTACGGAGCATTGTATGACAAACTTCCTATATCAGCATTTGTATGGAAAACAGATCACGGTGACCTTCTTCCTCTTGATGTGCTTCAGCTATGGGATTGTTTTGACTATGACATCACTGTCGTACAAAAACCAATACTGTCACGCTGTGAGTTTTTCGGAAAGGATAGAAGAATGCACGCCGGCGAATACGAGTTCACAATCGATAATTGTCACCGAGATCATTCCGTCCTCGACACAAATTTCAGTGAACACGACCCCGAACACAAGTCTTTCAACGTTATACGACTTGACAACGGTCAATTCGCTGCTCAGCCTAATAACAGGGTTCTCTGGCGTGATAGCTCCTTAACACCCGAGAAACTGCTAACCCCAGATTTCAAAGTTTGCACACAAAACTATGCAGTTGAAACTGAACCAAAGTGGAGTGTAGGGCATACTGACGAATGGCAATACAAAACAAGAGACGAGGAGGAAAACTCTTGACTTTTGGACCTGACCCTATTATTATATAACAAATAACCAAGGAGTACTATATGAGCGATCGTGTGTATGGCCCAGAAGAAAAGGCCAAGCTAGAACGTCTTGTGAAAGAAGGCGTAACTGTATTACAAGAAATTGAAGATTTGCAAGGCGGATTAAAAGAAACTGTAAAAGCAGTGGCAGAAGAATTAAATGTAAAACCTAGCCTTATAAACAAAGCTATTAAAGTTGCACAAAAACGTGACTGGAGCCGTGTACAAGACGAGTTTGAAGATTTAGAAACTATCGTAGCTACAACAGGTTACGATAAAGATGCATAAAATTGCAGAATTTTGGATTAATAGCTATAAAACAGATAAGATTGCTTTTTGGTTCGAACTAGTAAGTTTTATTTTTACAGTGGGAGCAAGTGCTACACTTGCTTTTAATGCTGCTGATCCTAATATGTTAATTGTATATCCAGGATTTTTTATAGGCAGTGCTACACAAGCATATGCTAGTTACAGACGTGGTTTACCTTGGATCCTGTTATTGACAAGCTACTTTGTTTGTGTTAATATATTAGGGTTCGGAGTAGCAGCCGGCTGGTGGTAAGGAGATTAAATGCCATACGTAGATGCATTTTTTGATAGAGACGCAGATATTATTCGTTGTGTAGAACGCAAAGACGGAAAACGTCTTTACAATGAATATCAAGCAAAGTACACTTGGTATTACGAGGATCCCAAAGGCAAATACAAAAGCATTTTTGGAGATCCACTTACAAGAGTTGTTTGTAAAAACACAAAAGACTTTCGCAAAGAACTTGCTATCAACAAAGACAAGAAAAAGTTTGAAAGTGATGTAAATCCAATATTCCAATGTTTGAGTGAGAACTACTTAAACCAAGATGCACCAAAGTTGAACGTGGCGTTTTGGGATATTGAGACAGACTTTGATCCAGAGCGTGGCTTTGCTCCAGTAGAAGATCCATTTATGCCAATTACTGCAATTACAGTGCATTTGCAATGGCTAGATATGTTGATTACAGTTGCAATGCCACCCAAAGGTATGGACTTTGATGAAGCAAACGCTATGTGTAAAAGTCGTTGGGGAGAGGAATGTATATTGTTTCCTAACAGCAAACAAGGCGAAGGTGATATGCTGGAAGCATTTCTTGATTTGATTGAGGATGCAGATATTCACAGTGGTTGGAACAGTGAAGGTTATGACGTTCCATACACTATCAACAGAATCCAACGTGTATTGAGCAAGGACGATACAAGGCGCTTTTGTCTATGGCAACAGTTGCCCAAGCGTAGAGAATATGAAAAGTTTGGCAAGATGAGCGAAACATATGATACCATCGGAAGAGTACATATGGATTATCTCAACTTGTATCGCAAGTATACATATGAAGAACGTCACACATATAGACTGGACGCTATTGGTGAAATGGAAGTTGGTGAAAACAAAACTGTGTATGAAGGCACACTTGATCAACTTTACAACAACGACTTTGAACGTTTTATTGAATACAATAGACAAGACGTTGCATTGCTTGACAAACTAGACAAGAAACTGCGTTTTATTGATCTTGCAAATGAGATTGCACACGACAACACAGTGCTATTACAAACAACAGCAGGCGCAGTGGCAGTTACAGAACAGGCTATTGTTAATGAAGCACACAACAGAGGTATGCAGGTTCCAAACAGACGTGAACATGAAGGTAACACAGCAGCAGCAGGTGCTTATGTTGCGTTTCCAAAGAAGGGTGTTCATGAGTGGATTGGTTCTATGGACTTGAACAGTCTGTATCCCAGTATCATTCGTGCAATGAATATGGCGCCAGAAACTATCATTGGACAAATTCGTCCAGACTTAACAGATGAGTTTTTGCACAATGCAACCACACTGGAAAAGAAAAGTTTTGCAGGTGCTTGGGAAGGCAAATTTGCCACATTAGAATATGATGCTGTGATGGAACAGCGTAAAGATGTTGCACTAACACTGGACTTGGAAGACGGTAGCAGTCACGTATTAAGTGGTGCAGAGATTTACAAACTTATTTTTGACAGCAATCAGCCTTGGATGCTAAGTGCCAATGGTACAATCTTTACAACAGAAGTAGAAGGTGTTATTCCAGGACTGCTAAAACGTTGGTATGCTGAACGCAAAGAACTACAAGCCAAAATGCGCAAAGCTATTGATGCAGGCAACGAAACAGAAATAGCATTCTGGGATAAACGACAATTGGTTAAGAAAATTAACTTGAACAGTTTGTATGGTGCTATTTTGAATCCAGGTTGTAGATTCTTCGATAAACGCATCGGTCAGAGTACTACACTAACAGGCAGGCAGATTGCAAAACATATGGCGGCGGAAGTTAACAAGATTATCACAGGCGAATATGATCACATAGGCAAAGCAATTATATATGGCGATACAGACTCTGTTTACTTTAGTGCATATCCTGTGCTAAAAGATGAGATACAAGCAGGTAGTATTCCTTGGGGCAAAGACAATGTGATTACACTGTATGATCAACTGTGTGAACAAGCAAATACAACATTTCCAGACTTTATGGCACGAGCATTCCATTGCCCACGTCCACGTAGTGAAGTTATTGCAGCAGGTAGAGAAGTTGTTGCAGACACGGGCTTGTTTATTACTAAGAAGCGTTATGCAGTGCGTGTGTATGACTTGGAAGGTAATCGTACTGATAAAGACGGCAAGTTAGGTAAAGTTAAGGCTATGGGCCTGGACTTGAAGCGTTCGGATACTCCAGTGTTTATGCAGGATTATTTGAAAACATTGCTTGATATGGTATTGGACCTAAAAGACGAAAAAGAACTATTGGATAGTATTACAGAATTTAGACGTGAATTTAAAGAACGTCCAGGTTTTGAAAAAGGTTCGCCTAAACGTGCAAACAAGATTGGGCATTATCAGCGTCTTGAAGAAAAGCAAGGCAAAGCAAATATGCCAGGACACGTGAGAGCAAGTATCAACTGGAATACACTAAAACGTATGAATGGCGACAAGTATTCGCAAGATATTGTAGATGGTATGAAAGTTATTGTTTGTAAACTAAAACAGAATCCACTACAATATACCAGTGTTGCATATCCAACAGACGAACTGCGTTTGCCAGAATGGTTTAAAGAATTACCATTTGACGGAGATGCAATGGAAGAAGTTATTATTGACAACAAACTTGATAACTTGATCGGTGTGCTAAAATATGACTTAGAAAGCACAAAACAAAACAACACATTTAACAGTTTATTTGAATGGGGTGATTAATGAAAGTAGGATTTACCTGTAGTACGTTTGATTTGTTACACGCAGGACATATTCAAATGTTGCGTGAAGCAAAAGAAAACTGTGATTATCTAATATGTGGATTACAAATGGATCCAAGTGTGGATAGACCAGAAAAGAACGCACCAGTACAAACCATTGTAGAACGTTACACACAACTAAAAGGTGTTACTTATGTGGATGAAATTATTCCATATGGAACTGAGCAAGATCTACAAGATATCTTGACAATGTATAATATTGATGTTAGAATACTAGGTGAAGAGTATCGTGAAAAGGATTTTACGGGCAAGGATATTTGCAAGAAGCGGGGTATCCAGCTACACTTCAACAAAAGAGATCACCGCTTCTCGTCTAGTGATTTACGCAGACGGGTCGCCGAAAGAGAGAATGGATAATGTGGACACTTTGGATTATTAGTAGCGTTATTGACAGTGCAGAACCTAAATACACTCGATATGAAACTTTTGAAAATGCTATGAGTTGTTATATTGAACAGGCTGTATTAGAAGCAGACTTTACACAAAGCGAAAAGGCATTTTGTATAGATGAATAAATTTATATTTGATGTGGATGGAACACTAACTCCAAGTAGGCAAACTATAGATCCAGAGTTTAAAAAGTTTTTTAAAAACTTTATTCAAGATAACAAAGTTTGGCTGGTTACAGGCAGTGATTACCCTAAAACTGTAGAACAACTGGGCGCAGACATTTGCGAATCGGTTGTTACTGTTTACAATTGTAGTGGCAACGATGTTTGGCATAGAGGCAAGCGTGTGAATAGCAAACCATTTGAAGCACCTAAAGAACTTTACGATCTAATGAATGGATGGTTACAAGGTAGTCCATTTCCATTGCGTACAGGTAATCACATAGAAGAACGTGTAGGCACTATTAACTTTTCAATTGTAGGCCGCAACTGTACATTACAAGAACGTAAAGAATATGTTGCTTGGGATATTGAAAACAGAGAACGTGAAACTATTGCGTTCCAAATCAACAGCGAATTTCCAAATATCACAGCAGCAGTAGGTGGAGAAACAGGTATCGACATTTATCGCAAAGGCGGAGACAAAAGTCAAATACTAGAAGACTTTAATAAAGATGACAAAATTTTCTTTTTTGGAGACAAAATGAATCCAGGTGGCAACGATTGGCCACTAGCAGCAAAACTCAACAAACAACGCTGCTATAACGTAAAAGATTGGCGTGATACTATGGAACGATTACAGTATTTTCAAGAGGCAAAGATAGCAGCATGATTATTGCAGGATATGGATTTGTAGGTAAAGCACATGAGTTATTGTTTAGAAATTGTAGAAGAGAAATAATTATTTACGATCCTCCTAAAGGTATGGAAGCAGATCTACAAAACACAAGTGCTGTAGTTGTATGTGTACCAACGCCCGAAGCAGAAGATGGCACTTGCGATATGAGTGCTGTATATGATGTTGTCGGCAAAATCAAAGAAACAACACCAATTTTAATCAAAAGTACAATCAGTCTACAAGGTTGGCAAGAACTAAAGACTAGATTTCCAGAACATAGATTGTGTTTTTCACCAGAATTTTTGCGAGCAGCAAACTTTATGAATGATGTAAAAGATTTAGACAATGTTATACTAAGCGGCGACACAGAATACTGGCGAGATCAATACAGTTATAATTGGCCAAATGTTAGAATTTATGTTGTAGATCCAGAAGAAGCTATTGCTATCAAGTATTTCCGAAATGCCTTCCTTGCTACTAAAGTAAGTTTTTTCAATGAAATATATGACTTTTGTAAGGCATACGATATTAACTTCGATCAGGTACAAAAAGGTGTAACAGCAGACAATCGCATAGGCGAAAGTCACAGTTATGTTTGGCCAGAAGAAGGCACACGAGGATGGGGAGGCTATTGTTTTCCAAAAGACACTAGTGCTCTATTAAAAATGGCAGAAGAAAAAAATTTAAATCTAAATACACTTGAAGCAGCAGTTGAATATAACAAAAAAATACGTTGACAATCAACAACTTAGGCAGTATAATATAGGACATAGGAGTATAATATGCAAGACATTCTACAAGACATTGTAAGCCACACACATTCGTTGGGCTTTATTACAACGCTGAAAGTTACAGCAGAAACAGAGACACAGATCGAGTCAATGGCAGACGATCGAAGTGTTATTATGAGTGCTACAACACATTCTCCAGTTGGCGAATTTGTAGGCACATTTGGTATGCCAGACTTGGGTAAATTGAGTTATCATTTGAAGAATCCAGAGTATCGTGAAGAAGCAAAGATTGAAGTTGTTCAAGCAGAGCGTAACGGAGAAGTTATGCCAACACACATTCACTTTGAAAACAAAACTGGTGACTTTGAAAATGACTATCGTTTTATGAACAAAGCGATTATTGAAGAAAAACTAAAAAGTGTGAAGTTTAAAGTCAGCACATATGATGTTGAGATTGAACCAAGCATGGCAAGTATTGCACGTATGAAACTTATGTCAGGTGCGCACAGTGAAGAAACTGTATTCCAAGTTCGTACAGAAGATGGCAACTTAAACTTTTACTTCGGAGACGAAGCAACACACGCAGGGTCATTTACTTTCCAACACGGTATTACAGGCAGCTTAACACATACTTGGGCGTGGCCAGTGGCACAAACTATTGCTATCTTGAACTTGGATGGTGATAAAACAATGAGCATTACAGACCAAGGCGCTATGAAGATTTCAGTAGACAGCGGAATGGCAAAATACGATTATATTCTACCAGCACAGCAAAAATAATGAAAACAAACCTAACTGAAACACAAAATGATTATGCTGTATTCTTGCCTAGTATAAGTGGCTTTTATGCTACGTTTGTAGGCAAACAACGTTTTGGCGAATACGTTGATTACAATCGTGTTCCAGCAGGTATTGGCGAAGTAGAAGGTCTAAACTTTTTAAATCCAAACAAAGGAGCGTTCCAATATAAATGGGCGCTCTATTCTGCAGGACACGCAGAGCTTGATACAAACAAGTTCAGTGAAAAAGAAGATATGTTGCGTAATCGCGACAGAGACAACAGTTGGTTGCTAGGCGACTCAGGTGGATTCCAAATTGCCAAAGGACTTTGGGAAGGTGACTGGACTGATCCAAATTGTCCAAAAGCACTCAAAAAGCGTGAACTGGTTGTAAACTGGATGGAAGAGTATATGGACTATGGAATGATGTTGGATATTCCAACTTGGACATTCCAAGATCCTAAAGCAGCAAAAGCAGCAAATATACACAGCTATCAAGATGCTGTAGATGCCACACACATCAACGCAAAGTACTATATGGCCAATAGACGTGGCAATTTCAAAGTACTAAATGTTTTACAAGGCAGCAATCACGCTGATGCCGATAACTGGTATAATGAGTTCAAAGACTATTGTGATCCAGCAAAGTATCCAGACACACACTTTAATGGCTGGGCAATGGGCGGACAGAATATGTGCGATGTTGATTTGATACTACGTAGACTTGTACATCAAATACACGATGGATTATTGGAAGAAGGTGTACACGATGTTATGCACTTCTTGGGCACAAGCAAACTGGAATGGGCTGTGTTGCTTACAGACATTCAACGTGCAGTACGCAAGTATCACAACAAAAACTTTATGATAACATATGACTGTGCATCGCCATTTCTTGCTACAGCAAACGGGCAAGTGTATCACACTATACGTATTGAAGATCGCGGCAAGTGGAGTTATATGATGTCACCTGGTGCAGACGATAAAAAGTATGCAACCGATTCACGTATGTTTAAAAATGCATTAGAAGCAGATGGAATACTAAAAGCATTTGAAGATTCTCCTATTAGTAAAGAATGCAAAGTCAGTGATATTTGTTATTACAAACCAGGTGACTTAAACAAAATTGGCAAAGAAGGTAAAACATCTTGGGACTCATTTAGTTATGCACTGCAAATGGGTCATAATGTGTGGATGCATATTGAAAGCACACAGCGAGCAAATGAACGATATGATGCTGGAGAGTTTCCATATATGTTAATCGATGAACGTTTTGAACGCATTGAGTTTAAACAAGTAGTTGATGAAATTTTTAGTTTGCAAGATAGACAAAAAAGTTTAGACTTAATTACTAAATATTCTAAATTCTGGATGCAGGTTATTGGAACAAGACTGAATGTTGGCAAAAAGACAGTAAATGCCAGCACCAAGTTTGGAGAACTATTCGAGGAAGTATAAATGTCTGAAGAAAATGAAAAATTATTATCACATTTAAATGAGTTGCGTAAAAAACATAGAGATTTAGACAACGAGATAAAAAATTTATATACTCACCATATTACTGAAGAACTTAGAAGATTAAAAACTCAAAAACTTTGGTTAAAAGATGAAATCTATAGAATAGAAAAACAACTTGTATCAGCAGGCGTATATGTAAATGGATATCACTGAAAAAGAATTACGTATAGCAGCGTTGGAAATGAGTTTAGAAGATTTAGATAAAATCATTGACAACATGAAGAAAAACAATTATAGTAAAGAACAAATCAACGAATATGTAAAAAAACGTTGGAATGTTTGGAACGAAATTTATCAGGTAAAAAAACAATGAAAAGAGTATACGATCAAGGCGATAAAGATGATGTAACTATGTTTGTAGGAACTGAAGTAGAACATACACCGCAGTATGGTAAAAAAACACTGTTTGTTGTAGGTATACAAAATGTAGAACAAATTATGAATACAGCAGTCGATCAAGGATGTAAGCACATTTACTTAGGTGCTAATATGAGCTGGAACAAAGATGAGTCTTGGGACGAAATGGTGTTTCCACTGTTGAAAGAAGGTTACTGGGTTACACTAGACTTTCCTGCTAATGACATTGAATGGGTGTTAGAATCAGGATATACAGAATATAATCGCTTTATTCCAATGATTAGTGTAAAACTTCCTTATATAGATTTACTTGGATATAACGCTTGTTTAAAAGTTGACGACAAAGACTTTGATGCAACTAATCCAGGTGTATGGGTCCATAAGGTACATGATCTAAAAACAAGAGATACATTTACAGATTGGTCTAAATACACCACAGACACAATCATTAGTTGACAAAATGACACAAGAACGTTATTATGATTATATGCTTAGGCGCAGTAGAGAAGAGGACGCTAAATTGACAAACGCATTAGAAAATGCAAAACGTAGTATTTGGGTAACTTTTACTAAAGAAGGTATCCACAAATATCCAGCAGCACTTGAAGATCCAGCACTGGCAACAGGTGACGAATATGATGTGAGTTTCTTAGGATACCCGCATCGTCATATGTTCCATTTCAAAGTGCAAATTCAAGTTACACACAACGATCGCGATATTGAGTTTATTCAGTTCAAGCGTTGGTTGGAAAGTTTGTATGCAGGTGATATCCTGCAACTAGATTACAAGAGCTGTGAAATGATTGCAGATGACTTGTACACACAGATTAACGCAAAGTACCCCGGCCGCTTTGTTGTTATTGATGTCGCCGAAGATGGCGAAAATGGCTGTCAAATTGTTTACCCAGCATAAAGGAAATAAGGTAAATGACTATTACAAATCCAGTAGTAAACAAAATTTTTAACGATCTTGAGGAACTGCACGATTTCTGCAGAACTGAAGGTTATCCTTTTAACCAAGCAGATTTGTACAAAAAAGATGCCCGTGTATGGCAGGCATTCACAAAGTACAAGAACTGGATCCGTGCGAAGAATCGCAACAAAGGACGTAATAATGCGTAAACTATTTTATATGGGCTTGGAACCATATGAAGGTAGGTACACACTACAGTTAGAAGAATGGTCACGTCGAGCATTTCAACGACGTGGCATTGACTGGGTAAACGTACCTGGCACAACTATTGATAATACAAAAGCAATTCAAGTAGGCCAGGTGCTAGATGCACACGGCCGTTCCTACTTTGCAATGTCGCAAATGATGAACTTGGTGCAAATGATGCGTAACGGCGAAGTTACAGGTGAAGATGTTATTTTCTTTGAAGATATGTTCCAGCCTGGTATGGAATCGTTGCCTTACATTATGGATCAGATTCCGGCGGAGCAACGTCCACAGGTTTGGATTCGTTGTTTAGCACAAGCAGTCGATCCAGATGACTTTGTACACGTTTGGGGTATGGGCAAATGGATGAGTTTGTATGAAGAAATGTGCAACGAGTTTGTTACTGGCGTACTAGCAAGTAATGAAGAAATGGTTGCACATATGAAGATTGCAAACTGGAAGGCTCCTATCTATAACATCAGCGGACTTGCATTTGATAAAACAGAAGTTGCACTACGTGTTGGTGAAATCAAGCCTTGGGAAGAACGTGACAACCGTGTGGTATTTGCGGCACGTTTTGATCAAGAGAAACAACCAGACTTTTATATGGATATGATTGAAGAATGGTATGGCACACCAGGCACAGCCGATGTAGAGTTTTGTATTGTGCAAGGCGGTCCACTACGCAGCAACAATCAAAAGTATATTGACCGTGCTAGAAAAATGGAAGAGCGCGGACAACTGGTAATATATGAAAACTTGAAAAAGAATCATTACTATGATATTGTAAATCGTAGTAAAGTGTTGTTCAATTGTGCTTTGCAGGATTGGACAAGCAATACTGTGAGCGAAGCAGATGCATTAGGATGCAATGTGCTGTTTCCAGCATATCGCAGTTTCCCAGAAATCTTTGCAAATGATCATACACGTATGTATGTTCCTTGGAGTGTTGAAGATGCAATGAATAAATTAACTCCATTGTTGGATGCTCCGCACAAAGATCTAGGTAAGGTGTCAGACTGGACTAGTGCTACCATTGATCGTTATATTGATATTATGCAAGGTAACGGTGAACAATGGCGCAGAGACAGCAATCGTTATCGTGATTATGTTGCGGAGACAAAATATTGAGAGTACTGGTCACAGGTGCAACTGGCTATATTGGAAGTCATGTTTGTAAACTATTAAAAGAGCACGGACATCACGTTACTGCTTGGGATATAAACATACACGGCGAATACAATGACATTATGGCATACTGTGACCATTACTCAAGTTTCGATATAACAAAGTTTGTACACGGTACATATGATGCTGTTGTACACCTAGCAGGGCGCAGTGTAGTACCTGACAGTTTACGTGACCCCACAGAGTACTATAGAGTAAATGTTATGGGTACAGCAAACCTGTTAGAGCGTGTAGACACACCACACGTATTGTTTGCTAGTACTAGTAGTGCTTGGGAAATGGCATCACCATATGCACGTAGCAAAGTGGCAGCAGAAGACGTAATAAAGGAAAAAGCCAATGGATACACTATCTTTAGATTTTTTAACGTATCTGGTACTGACGGCGTTAATCGTCAATTGGGTGCTCCTACCCATCTTATTCGTGTCGCTGCTATGGTGGCTGCTGGCAAGATTCCAAACATTAAGATCTTTGGTACGGACTATGATACTAGGGATGGCACTTGCATTCGTGATTATATTCATGTTGTTGATTTGGCTAGTGCCATTGTCAACGGAGTCGAACAAGGCCCTGCCAATACACCATATGAATGTTTAGGATCAAACGTTGGGTACAGTGTACGGGAAGTAATTAACACTATGGAACAAGTAACTGGAAAAACGCTAAATGTTATTGAAGCAGAACGCAGAGCAGGTGATGCTGTTAGTAGTGTGGTTGACAAATTAAGCGATCGTGTTACACTAACTAAAAGTATTAAAGATATGTGCCTAGATCAATACAAACTCGAAAGGAAAAAGAATGCATTCTAGTGAATTAGAAGGAACAGATAATTTATATTATTGGGTATTAAGAGCTATTGAATTCTTAGACGACGGTGAATTTTTAGAAGGAATTATGTGGTTTGAAGAACAAGCAAGTCATATTTTAGCAGATATTGACGAGTGGCCTGAAAATCCTGAATTACTTGAAGATTGTCTAGAAGGAAGAGATATGATTCGCAACGAGGATTGGCCAGGCGTGTTAGAATCTATTGAAAAACTAAGAACACATATGGAAAATATGGGTTATCTTTAATGTCTAATGAATATATCACAATGTCAGATGCAACCACACTTACCATAAACACAACAGATACACTGGATTTAGATATCAATCATCATTATGGACACACTATTGATGTTAGTAATATAACCACAAGCACACTTGAATACAGTGGAATTGATGATTTAGTTTCATTGGATGATTTCAGTATCAAAATAACCGAACCTATAGAATTCGAAGACCATATGCCCGATGTTGCCAAAGTCGAAGATATGTGCAATGATTATCCAGCACTAGCAAAAGCTTACGAAAACTTCAAAAGTATATATGCAATGGTACATCAAGATTGGAAAGGAAGACAAAAGGATGAGGAGCTGCCTTTTTAATGCAACATAGTATAGAACAATGGATTGAACGTATTAATGCAATGAAAGATATGTGTATACAAGCACACAGGTTACGCAACGAATACAGTGATTTAGTAGAACAAACATATGATTATAATCAAATAAAAAATATACTAGAGCAAGTACAATCAATGGCTGCCGGTATTGCAAATGAACAAATTACCGAAATTAAAACAGAAATGGACGAGTGGAAAAAATGATTGAAGCCAGAACACAAAAGGTTGTAAAAGAACTCAAAGACACTGTTGCACAACTTAATAGATTAGATGCTATTCTACAAAAGATGGAGGTAACATACAATCTTTCAAGAACAAACAGAAATCTGCCGTGGACATTAAGTGAAATTATACAACGGGTAGAATACAAATGAAAAAACATCATTACACATACGACGATATACATAGAGCAGCAACATACATCTGCTTAAAAATGTACAACGACAACTGGCGTCCTGATTATGTTGTAGGCATTACACGAGGCGGACTTCCACTAGCCTTGCGTATCAGTCAACTGTTAGACTGTCGTATGGAAACACTCAAAGTTAAACTGCGCGATGCAGTAGATGGCGAACAATGCGAAAGTAACTGCTGGATGGCAGAAGATGCTTTTGGTTATGTATCCAAAATAGACAGAGATGATGTTTGGAGTAAATCCACAAGCGATCCTAAAGCTAAAAAGAACATTCTTGTAGTAGATGATATTAACGATACAGGTGCAACACTTGAGTGGATTAAACAGGATTGGCAAAGCGGCTGTTTACCAGACGATCCAAATTGGGACACAGTATGGGGCCAGAATGTTCGTTTTGCTGTAATGACAGAAAATTTAAGCAGTGAGTTCGGTGAAGTAGATTATCACTGGCACGAAGTAAACAAAGCCGAAGATGATGTTTGGCTAGTATATCCATGGGAGTATGAAAAATGAGTTGTGGTTGCGGAAGATCGCCAACAGGCAAATGCGTTGGTTGGCATAACCTAACAGAGGAGCAATACCTCGAGAAAAAAGCACAGTATGAAGAAAGACAGAGACAGAAGGAGAATAAAGAATGAAAGAACAATTAGTTAAAGCAGCACGAATGCACGCCGAAGGTGAGCTAGAACGTGCTAAAACAAACATTATGGTTTATATGAATCAAAGTGTTGGCATTGGTGAGCACAGCGATATTGTGGAAGCTATTCAAGAAGAACTTGATAAAATGGCTGCGGCAAATGACCGCATTGAAATGTTAGACAAATATTTTAGTGCTTGACAAAAACCTAAATATATGGTACACTTAACTATGAGTGTACCATTTTTTATGACATCCTCGTCTATAACTCGGAGATATAAATGACAGAAGAAGTAAAAGTAAGTCAAGTTGTACGTGAAAGACTACAAAAAAACAACGTGCGTTTTTATGCTAATGATAATATTAGCGAACACATCAGTGAGTGGGAACTACAAGAGATTCAAAACGAACTTACATACAAGTTCCAAGATGTACTAGATACACTTATCATTGATACAGAAAATGATCCAAACAGTAACGAAACTGCAAAACGTTTGGCAAAGATGTACATCCACGAACTAATGCGTGGACGTTACTATCCACAGCCCAATGCTACAAGTTTTCCAAATGAAACTGATGATCCATATGACGGTATGCTTGTTGTACGCAGTGAACTTAAAAGTGTTTGTTCGCATCATCACCAGCCAGTTACAGGTGTAGCATATATTGGTATTATTGCTGCTGATAAACTGATTGGACTTAGCAAGTATACACGCATTGCACAATGGTGTGCAAGACGTGGTACACTACAAGAAGAACTTGCTATGGACATTGCCAAAGAGATTATGAAGGTTACAGGTGCAACAGACTGTGGTGTTTATATCCAAGCAACACACGGTTGCTGCGAAAATAGGGGCATTATGGCACATAGTAGTCTTACACAAACAAGTGTGTTAAAAGGTGCGTTCAAAACAGATCCTGGTACAAAGAAAGAGTTCTTTGACAACATCAAACTACAACAGGAGTTTGCACCAAGATGAAACTGAGATATAGTGAAGCATTTTACAGTGTGCAAGGCGAAGGCAAGTTTGTAGGAGTACCCAGTGTATTCCTACGCACCTTTGGTTGTAACTTTCGTTGTATGAACTTTGGTGTTGATAAAAGCGTAGGTGATCGCTGGAAACAACACGCAGAAGGCAATCGCTACAATGCAGAAGTAAAAGCATTGCTAGATGATGGCATTGTAGAAAAAACAGATAAGTTCGAAGACTTGCCCATTGTACACACAGGTTGTGATACATATGCTAGTATCTATCCAGAGTTTAAAGACTTTAACAAATTGGCTACTATTGATGAAGTAGTAGAACACTTGCTTAGTTTGTTGCCAGAAGGCAAATGGACTATGGATAATGGACAAGACGTTCATCTTATCCTTACAGGCGGCGAGCCATTACTTGCTTGGCAACGTTTGTATGTTGAGCTATTTGAACACCCAGGTATGCAGGATTTAAAAAATGTCACAATCGAAACCAACACTACACAGCATCTACACGATGACTTCTACAACTATCTCAATGGTCACGAAAGAATTCAGCTCACTTTTAGCTGTTCTCCCAAACTATCCGTATCGGGCGAGTCTTGGGATGATGCTATTAAGCCTGATGTTGCTCGTGAATATTCCCTTGTTGATGGCAGCGATATGTATTTTAAGTTTGTTGTTGCTGAT